>JAESFO010000103.1_pt1 | contig 274707 bp, 241 predicted proteins | sample 9269421 | NCBI WGS metagenome assembly JAESFO01 (sample SAMN14502839, study PRJNA617101) | algae metagenome | isolation source: Nostoc desertorum CM1-VF14 and co-occurring heterotrophs from rocky... | place: USA: Clark Mountains, San Bernardino, California | collected 2000-06-05
TGTCTACTGGAGGTGCGGCGATGAAGGCGATTACGAAGCAGGCGGTAGCGGCTAGCAAGGTGGGGATCATTAGTACGCCGAACCAACCGATGTATAAACGGTTGTTGGTGCTGGTGATCCACTCGCAGAATCTATCCCATACGTTGGCGCTTGAGCGCTGTTGTAAGGTTGCTGTCATGGTTTTATAAGTGCGGTTATTTATGAATCAGGCGGTTTTGTTTTTGCCTGTGAAACTACTTTACAATGCTTTACAATTTTTAATCAAGTTTCTCACTTTTGTAAAACTGATAAAACTTATTAGCTTTACTTATCAAAAGATAAAAAGTTGGGTAGATTTAGCCAAACCATCCATACCATTACATATATAGTTGAATTCCTTTGCCTTAAAGAGCAAGGCGATGTCTATGACGGGCTGCGCCTAAGCTCTCCGGCTCTTTTAGATAATTCATGTATATAAGACTACCTATTGCAGATAATTGTTACAAAGAAGCCCGGTCATTTGCATAACCGGGTTTTGAGCTATCTCAATCTATCAAAGGAGGTAGAGTAGTCTGAGTCGCAACCCATTAGGTAGCAGATTGCTCCAAATTAAATTCATATTATGCAAAGTTAAATCTACTATAAATTCGGTTATTCCCACCAAGTAAATGATAATTACCGTCCAAAATTAAACATGGTAAAAGTTACGGTTTACTCTCATTTATTTGTTCGGTAAACCCGAATATACAAATAGATTCAGTCATAGCTAAGAGGATGTTTTAAAAGTCCTTTCGTCGGTAGCAAAACGTTATCTATCCCCCCTAAGCCCCCTTTTTAAGGGGGCTTAGGGGGGATCTGAAAGTGTCTAAAGTCACAGTGAAATACTTTTCAAACAACCTCTAAGGAAGAAATCTGCTGTTGAAGGGAGAGTGCAGAAATTCAATATCTGGGTTGGGTTACACCTACAACTAAGTAACAGCGCTGCATAATTTTTTAGATTACCTCAGTTAAATGTGTATCTGTTCAAGTTTGTCCTGAACTTTGCTCTCGATTTATTTTTTAAGTTCTTGCGCTCAATTAACTCACCCGAATGGGTGAGGAATCCCTCAATCACTCAGGTGACCTGAGTGCAGGAAGCTGAGACTTATAACAAATAATACTCTATTACTCAAGAACACTAATTGCACTTTACTCTAACTAAGGATAACCCTATGAAATTCTCCACCTTAATTGATTCTGTATTCATTGTTGCTTCTATTGCTTTATTACCTGGAATCGGTGGCGCTCAATCAGCTACTAATAATAGTGGCGAACCTATAACTATTAACTCTAACAATTTACTCACTCATTTTACAAACGTCAGCTACCTCAAACCCTTTGATGCTGCATTTCTAGCTTATCAAGGTAACCTGAAAGCACAGGGTATTCCTAGTGGTAGTGCTTTGGTTTCTCAATACCAAACAGGAAGGCTGACTGCACTAGATGTAGTTAAGGCTGCTGTCAATGCTAAAAAATTACCAGCACAAGCTTTGAATGATACAGCTTACCTAAACGCTGTCGAGTCACAGCTGACATCATTCGTCACTACTAGTAATTTATCTTACTAAGTACAGTATTGTAGAGGTTCGTAACGGATTTATGAAATGCTGTACTATCATCTCGTTGCTTTGACAAGAAAATACGTCACTAGGAAAAAAAGCTGCTGTCTTTCCCTAATCACTATCCCATCAACAAAAATTACCTTAACCCCTCCAACCTTGGAGGGGTTTTTATTTGGTGCTACGCTTGCTGCTTACTCTAGCATTGTCTACTGTCCCCAGAACCGTTTCATATTTAACGCGATCGCGCCATGTACAGTAGATTGGCGTAGTGCATTTGAATCCTGGTATTTACTTTTGGAATGCTTTTTAGTCAGTCGTACTCCTACGGAGAAGCAAGCTACGCGCAGTGAAGACATCGTTTCTTGCTGAAAAAAATGGTCAGGCAATAAATTATTTACTGTTATATCAAATTAACGTTGTTAAGTTACTCAGCAGGTGTAGTTTTCACCTCTAGGCTGTTTTAAGTATTGTGACGCGAAACAGGAGTATAGATACGTTGCAAAAGCTTTCTCCAGAATCTCCTCTATTTGTTCTGTTAATCATTATTAGTTTTCTAGTAGTAACTTTGTCAACTTGGCTATCATCTAAACCATTTATTTTAAAACCATTTGGGCTTAATGATATTATCCAGTTACTCAGTTTACAATTATTTATTTCTTTGTTGTTAGAACGTTCTTTAGAAGTTTTTATAACTACTTGGCGAGGCCCATCCATTGAGCAATTAGATATTAGTATTCAGCAAAAAAAGGCTCTCTTATCCGAGAAGATAAGACTTATGGAAGAACAACAGAACCAATTCCCTTCTGTAAAATCCAACCAAATCAGTGGACTACCACCTGAAGGAATGAGTTTAGAACAGCAAATTATCCAAAATTTTACACAAAACCAACAAGAACCATTAAAAATATTCAAGCCACAAATTGATGATATAAATGAAAAAGAGCGGCAAAGATCAGCCTATAAATCTGATACACGAACAATTGCTCTATGGACATCCCTTTTATTCGGTCTTTTAATGAGCGCAATAGGTATTCGATCAATCGAGCCACTTGTCGTTATGGATTTAGATAATCCAATACAAATAGTCATTTTCCGTTGTTTAGATGCATTGCTGACAGGAGGCTTAATTGCAGGAGGTAGCGAAGGAATCCATAAACTTATAAAAGTTTTTATCGATTTTATGGAAGCTACATCTAAACAAATAAAAAATCAGGGATTATCTTGACTAAGCAAAGCATTTTTCCTTTCAAAAGCCCCAAGATGAAACTATCAATTAAAAGTACCATCTATTCTAAATACATTGTATTATCTTCCCATAGATAATTTTTAATATCTACAAAAGGTTTGTTTGTATTGCTTAAAAACTTTTCCTCAGGAAAAACTTTAATTCCTTCCGTTTCTAACTTATCTCTTTGGTTATTCACATAAGTTATCAAATGACCTTTAGAGTCTAATATTCTATGTACTGGATAATCAGCAGCCGAAGTTTTTTTTAGGTATGTAGGTATAGCTCTTAGATAGCTATTATCTACTCCTATACCTTTAATTATTTGTTTATATGTAACTACTTTCCCATTGGGAATTTTGATAATAAAATTTAGAAACCGTTTATATGGATTTTCAGATAATGCGGGAAATTTATTAGCTTGAACCTGAAAATTACTATCAACCTGAATTTGACCTGATTTAATAACTACGCCTAAAATGCCTCGTTTTCCTTGAATACTTTTTAATGATTTTACCAAATTGGCTATTTGCTTACACGGTTCACAGTAAAAAGTTAGACGAATTGCCGCACCACTTTCAGAGGTTAGCAAAGAACCAGGAATAAAATTCTCAAATTCTATACCTGCAACCACAATATTTTCTCGCAATTCTCCTGGTTTAATTGATAAGTCTAAAATATCTTCATACCTAACGATTAAAACTTGTCTTGGACTTATAGGGTCGGCATTAATATCTCCTTCAATACCATGACCTACCTTTAAATTTAATGTTTTAAGTTCTACCATCGCAGAACCTGGTTTTACCTTGGTGAAGAGATGCATTATTGAGAGAGCCATATTGATTTGTTTGCTAGAGGCTCTAAATCTTCTTTATCTGGCTCAAGGCTAGCCGTCACTTTGACATATCCTGATACTAGTACAGCGCGGCGTAAATAAGCAACACATTCCAAATCAACGAAACGCTTACACTATGTTTATTATAAGTCCCTAAGATAAGGAGCTTTCCAAATTTCTGTGCTTTAATAATACAACTTTGTTAAGGATAATCCCAAAATAGCTGAAGAGATTGCCTAAATGGCAACATTGCTTTGCTGAGTTTAGGTATTGTCAGTATTTAGTTCATGTACTGTTGCTTCCACACTCAGACTTGTCTATTCATTAGGCAAAGCTTGTATAAAAAACTACAGCTAACCTATTTTTAGTGCTAGATATCAAATTTGCACTGTTATCTGCTCAACTTTATATCTACAGGAGGAAGGAATTTGGTATACTAAACTCTTTGTCTATACCAAAATCTACGTTAAAAAGAGAACAGACCAAACATCTAAGAAAGATGCAGTATAACGATGTAAATCTACGTTATGGGTTCTACTAACACTCATTTAGGCTGTACGTCGCCAATTAAAGCGAAATATGTAACTTTTCTGTAGTTGACTAGTGCTAAATTTAAGTTACTGTTAAAGCGGATCGCTTCTTGTAAGAATCTACCCTGACAGAAGTGTATAAAGATATAGTTAAATTTAGCAAATCTGTCCGAGATTTTTAATTTGCAAACTGAATAGTTTGATACGGCGCTCAAAAACTTAATCCACTACCCTAAACAAGGTAGTCAATTAACGACTCAAAATCATCTGTCTGGTAATTGTATTGAATAGTTTACAATACCAATGGATGAGAAAATCTAAAGAAAATATAAAAGAAACTCAAATTACTGTGGTGTCTGGAGGACAAAAGTGTTTCTGAGACTAGCACATCAACATCGACAATTCGTCCAAGACTTGGTAATGAACCTGCAAGCCTTGGCGGTTGTATTAGAGCGGCGCGGCTATCCTGCATCTTGCTACACCTGTGGCGATCAAATGAATAGTGCATCGTTTATGGTTAGCTTGGGCGATAACCACCTGATTCGGTTTTTGGTATCCGATTACGGTATTACTTGGACGGAAATGCGGGATGACCGCGAATTAATGAAGCTAGAAGGTGCTGAGGCAATTAGCCAGTTAGACGAACTAGCTGATCTTGTCAAGCAATCTATGCAAACCGATACAGGCTCTAAAACTCTTGCTAAGAAGTATTAAGGTTCCAAAGGTCAATGGCAAATTACAAGTTGATTATCGGTAACTGGTATAGGTAACAGCGGCTTAGTTGGCGATCGCTCTTACCTATTCTCCATTACCGTAAAGTGATTGGCTCATAGCTGGCCGATCGCATATTTTTAGTATCTGCCAAAACCTCACTAACCGGATTTTGAGCCTTTAGCTAAAAGGTTAGGTAAAACTTACTGCTAATCACAATCAACCTAATTACTAATTATTAATTCATAATTCATAATTAAAATACAGGTTAAAAACCTGCAACTATCAAGCAAACAACCCTGTTTTGCTTAGGGGCTAAATCTACTTAACATAATGCAATTATGAATTATGAATTTTTAATGAATTTTCTAACTGACACATCAGCCAGAATCTTGGCAAAGGCATCCTCTGACCTGTTTTTAATTAAAAATTAGTGAAGAAGAATAATTTTTAATTAATTTTGGGTACAAGCCCCCACTGATAGCGCCGGCGGCAAGCGAGTCCACGAGCGTCTTGCAATTTTTAATTTTACATTTTTAATTTTTAATTGGAGCGTTCGCGCAGCGTCTCGTAGAGAAGCGACTTGACAGAGGTGAGGAAAGATCAACACCTAAAGTCCATTGCCAATCAAAATAAAAGATCCCCAGTAGTACGGGTGACTAAAATCGCTAACTGCTGCCACAGGTAAATTGTGGCCTCTTGCCTTCCAGTCCCCATTAATTAATGAAACTTGAGCTTGTCGTAAAGCTTCACTTTTAATTAACTTATTAGTAGAGAGAATATTATAAAAAGCGCTCATAAGTGCCTGTGTACCACCATCATCCACAGACCACAATGAGGCGATCGCAGCTCTTGCGCCTGTTTTTTGCATTTGATAGCCAAAACCCAAAATTTCCTCACCGTTGCCTAACTTGCCTCCCAAGCCGGTTTCACAGGCGCTCAACACTACCAAATCTACATGGGGGAGTGACCAAGTGGCGACATTTCTAAAGTTAATGCGATCGCCATTCCCGAATAAAATAAACGAATCTTCTGGTTTACCCACCACAAAGGCTGCATGAGTTGCTAAGTGGACAATTGTATAATCATCCATTTGAGGTACAGTGGCTCTGGGGCTAAAAGCATCGTCTAAAAGCTTCGTAGTCTCAGGAACCATAGCTGCTAAACTTTCCACTTCTCGCGTTGCAAAGGGTAAGCCAGCGAAAGCAACCTGCCGATTACCAACTTTGATTTGATAATTACCTTTAGTGAAGGCACCGGCTAAAACCCGCAAGGTAGATTTTTGTGGGGTATTTAAATTAGTCAGGCTGGCAGATGTAATGTGATTGATAGCCAAACGCTGTACTAGCCATTGTTTGCCATCAAATAAAGCAGTTAAAGGAATATAGCGTAACTGGTCATCTGGAGCGTAAATCAGAGTTTGTGTACCTGATAGCTCTAGGTCTTTTTCTATCGGTTTAATTAGCCAGTCATACAGTTGGCGTGCAGGTGCTTTGATATTTCGACTGGGATTAACTAAAGCTTGGCGGAAAATACCAATTGTTTGATAAAGGTCTTCGCGTTTTACAGGAACGGTGCGATGAATTGGTGGGGATTCAGGAGTTACTAGTACCAATTCCAAACTATCTTTTAAAATCAGTGGGTAGAGTAGAGCCGAATTTTTAGGTAATTGCGCCAAATTATCCCGAAGTTGATTGAGACTCTCCAAATCCAAATTTTGCCGCCTAGCTGTCTGGCTAATTTGCTCTACCTGTGCTTTTACTGAAGGACTATTGATAAATTCGTTAAATCCATCCAGGAGTTGCTGTTGATTTAAGACTAATTGCTCTATGCGTTGTTTCTGTTGGAGCGATCGCTCTTTAGGGGAAATTTTCCGTAGTGTTGTCAGTTCTTTACCCAACACAACAGCATTATTCACGGTTTGATCCAACTTTTGTTTAATTGGTTTTTCTGCTGCCGCTATATTAATACCTTTGGCAGTAAGTTTATTACCTGGCACAGTCTGGAGATATTCTTCTAGTTCTTCAACTTTGAGTAAATCTATTGTCCTTTGTGCTTCAGCAACACGTTCCTGTTTGAGCAATCGTTCACCTAAAATGCGATATGTCTGGCTAACAGTGATGCTATAAGCATCTGGTTGTGGCGCACTAAGCGCTGATGGATTCAAGCGAGCTTTCTCACGATTAATTAAGCAATGCTTGTAGAAAAAAATTGCTAACTCTGGTTGGTTTTGGATGTCAAATAAGTAACCTATATTACTGTAGGTTTTGCCAAGTCGAACGAGATCGCCAAGTTCTCTATTAATTAATAAAGCTTGCTGATAGGATTGAAGTGCTTCGGGATACTTTTTTTGACTTTGGTAAATTCTGCCAATGTTGTTGAATGTTAACGCTTCCCAAGAGCGCTCTCCAAGTTCTCTACTAATGGCTAATGCTTTTTGTAATCTCTGCAACCCCTGTTTTGATTGTCCTTGCCGAGATTCTTTGATAGCTTCTTCGTTAAGCCTTGCAATTTCTGAAAGTTGATTATTTTTAGGTAAAGCTTGAGCTTTTTCTCCAGAGCCATACCCCAACTTTGCATTTGTCGTTACCTGGTTATTGTCTGGATAAGTCATCCCAAAACCTAGTAGACTAAGTAAAGTCAAAGTCATAAAACTAACATACTGGAGATTAAGCTGCATAACAAAACACTCCTTATACTCGGAAGTGTAAATATTAAATCAAGAAGTCCTACAACGCAATTAATTTTTATGCTATTCCAGATATGGAAAATTTATAGATGGTTAGAAAATTGAAGATGTCAGAAGAAAAACCCAACCAAGCAAAATTACCGCCAACCAGCGCCCTTGACAATCTCTCATCTGATGAATTTGGGAATTGGTTTGAATATCCTGTTAGAGTACAACCACACCATACTGACTATGCAGGTGTTGTCTGGCACGGTTCTTATATAGCTTGGATGGAAGAAGCGCGGATTGAATGCTTGCGATCTATAGGGATTGAATTTGCTGATTTAGTCGCTATAGGTTGCGACTTACCAGTTGTAGAACTCTCGGTGCGCTATCACCGTTCAATTCAATTGGGTATGGCAGTCGTGGTGAAAACGCGCATGGCTGAGGTGACTGGCGTCCGAATTAATTGGGATTATGTCATTGTCTCAACTGATGGACAACAATTGTACGTCACAGCCAAGGTGACTTTAGTGGCTTTAGATAGCGAAAGAGGCAAGATTATGCGTCAATTACCACCGAGTATTAAGGATGCATTCGCCAAGATTTCAGCATTAAATAATTAATCAGCAAGAAAAGTTATAAAAACCACAGGAATTTTTACACAGCTAGCGTCAAATTCAACAATTTTGTCATTTCATATTTTTTACTTCACTTTTGCTAATCAAAGGTGAAGTATATATTTTCATTTGCCACTTTGGATCTGCGACAGGTTTTCAGCAAACTGCGTTACGTAATGCCAAATATCCTGTGGAGTAATGCCAAAACCAATATTTAATAAAATAAGGATTGCCGCAGCAGTCAATGCATTGCTCACGGTTGCTTTCAGCAACTTCCACAATATTATGAAGACTATCCAAGCTACAATCAGCATAGCAATCATCTATATTCATTCCTTAATAATTGTCCTTGTCTGAGAAGATGTTTTTTCAGAAAGGGGAAGTTTTTATTTTGGTAACAATCACTGGGATAAAAGATGCTGAACCCAATTTTTAATCTTTACTATAATAGGGCTTTTTGTGATAGTTAGCCTGAGGATATTTTATCTAAAAATGGGATAATTATTTCTGTTACATGGCGCTTTGTTTGCAAAGTTTTTGTAAATTTTTTTATTTTTGTCTGTAGATAAATATTTATAGATATACATAAAATTGATAGCTGATCCGGAAGCCAATGACTATCTTTAATAAAGTTTCATTTATTAACTTTTTGTAGTCCGGTGAGTATGTCTTTTTTATAAGGTGAAATGATTTCCATATTAATTGGATTAGAAGCTGGGGATTAAAGATTGGGGACTATAGCAATCCTATCTGAGTTGTAAGAAATCTGGATGATGACGAACCGCCAAGTACGCCTTCGCGCAGCGTCTCGTTAGAGAAGTACGCCAAGGAAAAAAGGAATTTACAACTTTCACGAATGAATTAGGAGCGTTATAGGCATCAATTTCTAATCCACAGTCCAATCTCAAGTGAAGGTTTTTATCGCAGAGAAATTATTCGCGAGTGAGTTTCTAATTTTTCAGTCGCTGTTAAAACTTCTTGCCTTGCCCATTTATCTGCTGCCAAAATGTCATCTAAAGAGGGATTTGCACAGTTATGATTTTGATGGCGATCGCACACCCACTCGATACACCGGGGAATATCTAAAAACCGAATTTTTTCTGATAAAAATAAAGCCACAGCTTGCTCATTTGCGGCATTTAAGACAGCTGGCATCGAACCACCAGCTTTACCCACAGCATAAGCCAACTGCATACAAGGATACTTTTGGTGATCTGGTTCACGGAAGGTTAAATTTCCAGCTTTGACTAAATCTAGTCGTTCCCAGTTAGTGTAAATGCGATCGGGCCAAGATAGGGCATACAGTAAAGGTAAGCGCATATCCGGCCAACCGAGTTGGGCTAAAACCGAAGTGTCTTGCAGTTCAATCAGCGAGTGAATAATGCTTTGGGGATGAATGACAATTTCGATATTGTCATAATCCAGCCCAAACAGAAAGTGAGCTTCAATTACTTCCAAACCTTTATTCATCAAAGTAGCAGAGTCTACTGTGATTTTACGCCCCATTGACCAATTAGGATGCTTTAAGGCATCAGCAACGGTTACATCTGCTAACTTTTCTACATCCCAGTCCCGGAAAGCTCCACCAGATGCAGTCAGCAAAATTTTCCGTAAGCCTCCCTTTGGCACACCTTGGAGGCATTGAAAGATTGCGGAATGTTCAGAATCGGCTGGTAGTAATTTTACACCGTGCTTTTCAACTAGGGGTAGAACCACAGGGGCCCCAGCAATTAAAGTTTCTTTGTTCGCTAAGGCAATATCTTTACCAGCTTCAATAGCTGCGATCGTGGGTAGCAAACCGGCACAACCAACGATCCCAGTTACAACCGTTTGGGCATCGCCGTAGCGAGCGACTTCTATCACTCCGGCTTCACCAGCCAGTAGAATCGGTTGGGGATCGAGGTCAATGATAGCTTCTTTGAGCGCTGGTAATTTATCTTCTGAGCAAATGGCTGCTATTTCCGGTCGAAACTGCCGAATTTGAGCAGCCAACATCTCTACATTATTCCCAGCTGCCAATCCCACAATCCGAAACTGATCTGGGTACTGAGTGACAATATCTAAAGTCTGAGTACCAATAGAACCAGTAGAACCAACAAGAGTAATCGCTTTCACAATTGCTTAAGGATTTACAGACAACTCCCACTATAAATTGCTGGGGACTCTTTAATAACAGCAATCACTATAATCGATACACTAACGAGAGTGAGTAGAGACGCGGGGAGGGGGAGATGTCCTTGTCGCTGCGCCCCAATCCGTTAATTTCAACTCGATAGACTGCTAGCTAGGAACTACTAAAGTTGCTCAATTTTCATATAATTAGACAAAAAGAGTATTTATAAATACTCTCTTTTAAAGGTCAATTCTGAAAAAATTGGCAAAAGTAACCAAATAGGAAATAATTTTAATTGATTGTTATTCTGTCCAGTTTGTTAATTATGTTAGTGGAGAATTGAATATGCAAAATCTTACTTATAAATTGCTGTGTTACAGCCATAGGTAAAAGGATGCATAAAGGAGTTTGTTGAAGTACTCAACCTTATGGTTAAAGTTCAGGTATTTATAAATAAAGTTTTATGGAAAAATGATTTCCTATTTCCAGCAGCAATATGGCTTGCCAGCCGAATATTCATCTGGACTGCTATGTTGCTGATTGCGCCAAAGCTACCGTTACCAGCAGAAGAATCTTTGCCCCATTTTAGCTGGGGGGTTATTGATGCATGGGATAGTATGCATTACCGAGCGATCGCTACTTCTGGATATGAATATGTGAATGACGGCAAGCAACACAATCTTGCCTTCTTCCCGCTTTTCCCTATCAGCATTTGGGTTTTGATGAAGTTGGGCTTACCGTTTGAATTAGCAGGTACGTTAGTCAACAACTTGGCATTTTTCGCAGCACTTTACTGTTTGTACTTTTGGATCAAAGAGCATTATGGTATCAATGCAGCGCAGTGGACTACTGCTGTGGTTTCCTTGTATCCATCTTCCATGTTTACGGGGGTGATTTACACAGAGGGGCTGTATTTGTTTTTGAGTACGGCGGCTTTGCGCGCGTTTGATCAAAACCAGTATGGTTGGACTACCCTTTGGGGTGCGATGGCGACAGCAACACGTCCCACAGGTATGGCACTAATTCCAGCATTTGCGATCGCAGCCTGGAAAGAACGCCGACCACCTATTGCTTATATTGCTGGTTTTGCTAGTGCTATTGGCATACTTCTATTCAGTTTGTATTGCGCGATTTATTTTGGTAACCCTTTAGCTTTTATCGAAGCACAGAAGGGATGGCGACCAACTCTGGGGTTTGATTGGCAGGGTTGGTTAAATATGCTAATGCAAATTGTAGTTGGCACAAAAAATTGGCAATATGGTTGGATTCAAAACCCATCTGGCGGAATTCAAGATCCCTGGTATCTCTTGTTGTTTGGCGTAATTGTTGCTAGTAGTTATCTTTTATGGCGTTTCCGTCAACGTTTTAGGTCTTTGAAATTATTCTATGGCTTTTATGCTTTAGTCTTATTTTTGTTGATTTTGGCGAGTGAAGAGTGGATCAATAACTTGCTCAACTTGTTCATGGTCTTAGTTGGTGGCTATATGTTGTGGCGCTTACACAGGCAACTAACCACAGTTACAGTTATTTATGGCTTTTGTGGTATTGGTTTGTTGCTAGCCTCTGGAGGTACTATTTCCTTGAGCCGTCTTGCCTACGGTATTGTGCCTTTGAATATAGCCATTGGTGTGCTGCTATCTCGCCATCCTCGCCAGGGATATTTAATGTTGGGCGTTTTTGTGACATTACTAGCCAAGATAGCTGTAGGATTTGCCCAAGAGCGTTGGGTTGGTTAGAGGGTTTGATTCTATATTGATAAGAAGTTGAATTTAAATTTCCTATGAATGTATCCAATCAAACTAAGATAGCGATCGCTTCATTATTAGTAGGTGTAGGTGCCATTTCTTTTGGCTCTATTTTTATGAAATTGAGCGAAATTCAACTCAGTCCCAATGCCACTGTATTTAATCGTTTTTGGCTTGCTAGTGTGGTCTTCTTGCTCTGGCATGGATACAAGGCAATACAGCAGCGATTTTCCTTAGACAAACCTGTAGAACAGCAGTCTTATACCAGTCAAGATCTGTTGCTATTGCTAGGCGCTGGTATTCTTTGGGCTGCTACTTTAGTCTTTTTGGCTTGGTCACTGACTCAAACTAGCGTTGCGATTTCTAGCGTGTTGCATAACCTTGCCCCTATGTTTACCAGCTTAGGGGTATGGCTGTTATTTCGTCAGGGTTTTAAGAGCCAATTCCTGATTGGGATGGCCATTGCCCTTGGGGGAGCGATCGCTATTGAATTTGAGGAACTGCAAATTGCTACAGACGAAGTTCAAGGAAGCTTTGCTGCGATTGTTTCTGCGGTTTTTTTGGGTGCATATTTGCTGATTGTAGAAAAATTACGAACCAAATTTTCTCCTACCACAATCCAATTGTGGATTTGTGCGATCGCGGCTTTAGTAATCTTCCCAATACTTTTGTTCACTCAAGATCAGGTTTTTCCCTCTACAATCAATGGGTGGGTTTGGGTCATTTCCTTAGCCCTAATCTGCCAAGTTTTAGGTCATGGGCTTTTGACCTATAGTCTTGCCAGATTTTCCTCTGTAGTTGTTTCCTTGGTGCATCTGTTAGAACCAGTATTTAGTGGCATTTTCGCTCTTATAATATTTTCAGAAAAATTAACTTTTTCAAATTGGGTAGGTTTTGCTGTAGTTTTAATGGGTTTATACTTAGCCATATCTAGCCAAGCTACTCTTAGTTTGCCGTTTCAAGAATCAGTCAAAACTATAGTTAACACTTTCGTTAAAAGTATGACGATAAAGCTGTCATTACTAAAGCAACAATTCTCCAAAACACCAGCTTTATTAGGAGGCATCTCATTATTTGTTGCCCTAATTCCCATATCTTTGGCACCATCTCTGGCAAAATTGTGCGAACAAGAAATTGGCGCAAATGCTGTAGGATTTCATCGCAGTTGGATCGCCGCAGTCGTCTTTGGGCTGTGGAATGGACTTGAGGCTTTACGCCGCCAAGAATCTGATCATCAACCTATAGAACAGAAGCCTTTTACAAAACAGGATGTGTGGCTGTTATTGGCAATGGGAACTGCTGCAACGACCTCCCTGTTGTTGTGGGCTTGGTCGCTGAGTCAAACTAGTGTTGCTAACGTGGCTTTATTGTCTAATTTGAACCCCTTATTTGTTGCTGCGGCTGGATATCTGCTATTCGGTCGGCGCTTCGATAACAGATTCATTATTGGTTTGGTCATAGCCTTGGGGGGAGCGATCGCCTTTGAAGTTCATAAGATGCAATTTGCATCTGACCAAATACTTGGTGATGCACTAGCATTTCTAACCGCGATTTTTATTGCCACCTATTTGCTGCTGATAGAACAACTCCAAGCCCGATTTACTACCGCAACCATAATGCTTTGGCGTTGTGGCGTGACTACAATGTTTCTGTTGCCCATCCTCCCATTCATCGAAGAGAGATTGTTTCCCTATTCTTGGATGGGGTGGTTTTTCATCATTTTTCAAGCTCTTTTCTGCCAAGTGCTGGGTCAGGGGCTTATAACTTATAGCCTCAGCAGAATCTCGTCAAGCGTCGTCGCCGTTACCCTTCTCCTCAATCCAGTCTTGTCCTCCATTTTTGCTTGGTTCATTTTTTCAGAACAAGTAGGTTTGTTTGACTGGGTAACTTTTGTCATAGTTTTAGTGGGTATCTATCTAGCCCAATCTAGTCAATCCACAGTTCAAGTAACAAACGAAGGCTCGTAGTAGAGAAATAAAATTTCTCTTTGCCTTTTACTTTCTAAGATATCTAGATGTTTAACTTATGGTGAAATCAGCGTAAATCCTTTAGCTGTTCCTATGATTTTGCTCCCAGTTAAATTTATTTGTTGTAAAGCCCCATCGTCTAACAGCAAATAAGATTTATTAGATAACATTTTTTGTAAAACTGGCATAGTTGTAGCAGTTACCTTGCAATCGCTATAAAAATTTAAGCTAGGACGATCGTAAGCAAAAGAAGTATAAATTTGGGTTCCTGGTGAAACATTTGTCCGAATTAAGTCCGCGACTGGTTTAACCGGAAAAGCTTCATTTAATTCCCAAATCCATGATTGCGAACTCATCAACAGTGCTAAAACTAAGTACATACCAGAAAATAAGACTGGAATAAAGTTGCGATCGCGCTGTTTAACTAGCCATGCTGCGATGCTCATACTTATTGCCAAAACAATACTCATAACTATTAAAATCGGTTCTTTTTTAATAAAAAAGTAAACACAACCTCCTAAACCAGCAATAGAAATAATAGCCAGAAATATTGTCAAACTTCGTCCCTTAAAATTGCCATCCTGCCAAATTCCGCTAAGTTTAGCACCAATTGCCAAAGCTAAAAATGGATATACAGGCATAATATACCACGGCAATTTAGTTGTCATTAGAGAGATAGTTACTAAGTAAAAAATTGTGCCGATAATAATTAGGCGACCCCAGATAGTGTGGCGTTTTTTCCAAGCTAGATAAAAACTTCCTGGTAAAAATAATAGCCAAGGAAAACTATACTTAATTAACTCAATTAAATAGTACCAGGGAGGTCCACTATGACCTTCAACAGATTGTGTAAGGCGATCAAAAGTTTGTGTTTGAAAGTTAACTTGGAAGAAATTTTCCCCATAATATTGCCATTGAGCAGCAAACCAAGCGATCGCAGGTGCATTTCCTAAAAACATTCCCACGAATAAATAGGGGCTGGTTAACAAAGCAAACTGCCGATCTGCAATGAGAAATAAACAAGCGATCGCTCCTAGTGGCAAAACCATCATCCCTTTAGTTAAAGTGATTAACCCTAGACAAAATCCCACACCTAAAGCATATCGGCGATTCTGACGTGCTTTTAGCAAACAAAACAACAACAGCAAGAAAAAGGTAATAGTTGCACCATCTAACATTGCTAGCCTTCCGTGACGCACCACAGGCAACATCGTCAGGTAAACTAAAGCGGCAAACAAAGCTGGTAAACTTTCGTTAAAAAGCAAACATCCTACTAAGTAAAGCAACGGCACACCCAAGGCAGTTAATACTGCACCCGGTAGACGTGTTGTCCATTCATTCACGCCTCCGATAGAGTAAGTCCAAGCAATTAGTAAGTGCATGAGTGGTGGCTTATTATGATAAGGTTCACCTCCCAAAGTGGGGTAAAGCCAACGCATTGAACCAAGTGGGGCACGCCAAATTTCACGGGCAACTTGTGCCACAGTCCCTTCATCCCAGTCTCGTAAAGGGGAGTTTCCTAAAAATATCAGCCATAGAACTAGAGATATTACCAGTAGACTAAATAACCATTCTTTTTCTCGGAATAGACGCATATTTAAAATCGGGATAATCATCTCAACGGCTGTAAAGCGGTATTTTACCCCAGATTATGCAATGGGAGTTTGGTTACTTTAATTTGAGTAGTTCAACCTTGCGATCGCTCAAAATACCAGCGTCAATCATGCAGTGATAATTCTCTCTAATAACTTAGGCTAATTCCGCAGCTAAAAGCCTACCTTCAATTGGTTCATACTCATCTTCTAGTAACCATAACTTGGCTGCATTATAGTCATTACTAGAAAGTACAACTTTATAACCCTGTGCCGGATCATAAACTTGACAGTTATCTTCACTATCGCAAAGCAATAAAAGAATATATGGAGGGGATAACATTGGATCTATCCATACTTCTGTAAATTTCCAGTTATTCTTCACTTGGTTTTGTGCGGGGGATGACGTGGTATTGGTCGTCTGCATTGATTTTTATCTCCCCATAGTAAAGTAAAATACGGTTACCATCTGGACTGATTCTATAACCTATTGGTTCATTAAAAAACATCCCATAACGGTCATATCCTCGAATCATTCCGGTGAACTGCCCATTTTCTATTATGGCTTGAGTAACTCTATTCATTGTAGGTTCATCATTAAATACATGAGCGGCAAGTCCTCGTTTGACAAGTCTTTGACTTTGAGGTGTACCTGCTATGTGCTTGGAAACTTGTCTAATGTCAAGGGTAATTTGACGATTAATTCCACTCATGATTAAGAGTTAAGTTTTTTGTATTTCCAGGATTTACGCTGAAAACAGCTAAATTCCACAACTACGATAAAAACAAAAATTTATATAAATTGGTCTGAGGCAATAAACCCAACGATACCAATAGGATTTGTTAAGTTTCTTTATTACTCAGCCCAACCTACCACTAATTTAGTTATTTTCACGCAATACTTTAAGTTCATTTGCCTGTAACATAACCAAAAGGTAAGTCTGAAGCATTAGCAATGATTCCTTAGACAAACCACTTCAATCACTTGCGGGAATAGGTATTGATTTCCGTTGTTGATCCTGCGACGGTGTATTTCACGGTCAGCTTTACGAGGTTTTTAATCTTTTAAATTGCCTCTTGATCCTTATCCGAATAGGCGAGAATACACCCGCAAGTGATATTTTTTTATTTCCAATCGTTTAGCATGATATGTGTGTCACTGCTAAATCTAAATATGGCGGTTACATCGCTCAAAGGATAGCTGATTAAGGATAACTCAGGGAACAAAGTGAAAAAAAAACTCTCAGTTGTTTCTTACAGATAACCCCGAATCTTTACGAGAGAAATTTTACTCTCTCAAACAACCGATGGATATAGCTGACCTTTTAGAGGTTTCCTATCCTCGCCTTGTTTATCATATATATCTTGTTGAACCTGACAAACGTTATAAAACTTTTGAGATTCCTAAAAAGTCTGGTGGTATTCGTCAGATATCAACTCCGATAACTGCACTTAAAATTATTCAGACAAAACTTAATCAAGTCTTACAAACAGTGTATGAGATAAAACCATCAGTGCATGGGTTTGTAATGGGAAAGAATATTGTAACTAATGCTCAAGCTCATACTAAAAAACGCTATGTTCTAAATCTTGATTTAACTGATTTTTTTCCGTCGATTAATTTTGGTCGAGTTCGGGGTATGTTTATGGCTACACCCTATGGTTTACATCCAGATGTAGCGACTGTTTTAGCGCAAATTTGTTGTCATAACAATCAGCATTAACACTGAAAAAGAAGATTTCCAAAAAACTCAGAAACAGTCAAAGATACTAGATGAATATTATATTGATTATTCATATATAACGGATACAAATTATTCATCTTGGGTTGATAACTTAAAAAAATATAGTAAAGATATGGCTGAATGCCGAGATAAAAAGCAGATTACAACTTTTTGTGAGTCTGCTCGTAATACTTTAGAATCTGCAATCGAAGTTCTTTTTGATGAAGAATATAAATATATTAATGAAAATAATAAATCATTTTTAGAAGCTTATAATAGAGTCAAATCATCTTATGATAAGCGAAAAAATAGTAATTGGGATTTACCGCAAATATGTATAACTGTGCCAAATTCTGCCATCAAATCAGAAAATTTAAAAAACATTGATGGCATCTACGTTGATAGAAAAAACATAGAAAAAATCCGAAGACAAAGCCTTCCTGCATCAGTTCAGATATTTTTTGAAATTATTAAACCTAACTATATGGAAACGCAGCATCTAAAAGAAAATTTCTTGACAATAATGAATATGAATAAATTAAGAGCTTTAAAGACTCATGGCAGTAAATCTGATTTAGATTCACAACTAAATCAATTGGGTCATTATGCAAAAAAATTATATGATTCAAACGAAAATTTTGAGACTATCCAAAAAGTAATATCTTGGTTTGTACAAGAGATATACAAAAGAGTTTGTCAAATATCTAACAATTAGTTTAAATAAATTTCTGCCTCAGAGAGTCAAAAAAACGGTAGAGCAATAAATACTCTACCGTTTTCTAATTTTTTATTTGGGACTTAAATCCCAAACTCTAAATTTTACTCAACACCTTGGGGTAACAATTCCCGGCGCTGTTGAGAACTAACTTGGACAATGCCATTTTCATCCACATCAACAACGGCTGTATCGCCATCCTTGATACGACCAGACAGAATTTCTTCTGCTAGGCTATCTTCTAACAGGCGCATAATTGCCCGACGTAATGGCCTCGCGCCGTAGCTGGGACTGTAACCTTCTTGGATCAAACGATCCTTGAAGCGGTCTGTGACTTCTAAGGTGATACCCTTTTCCGTCAGACGACCAAATACTTCCTTGAGCATAATTTCGGCGATTTGGGTCACTTCCGGCTTGTTCAACTGACGGAAGACGATAATTTCATCGAGTCGGTTGAGGAACTCTGGACGGAAGTACTGCTTGAGTTCTTCGTTGACCAAAGAGCGAATCCGGTTGTAAGTTGACTCACTGGCATCTTCGGAGAATTCAAAGCCGATACCGCTACCGCCTTTTTCAATTACCTTAGAACCAATATTGGAAGTTAAAATCAGCAAGGTGTTCTTGAAGTCCACCGTGCGACCTTTAGCATCAGTTAACCGACCGTCTTCCAAAATTTGCAGCAGCATATTGAAGACATCGGGGTGGGCTTTTTCGATTTCGTCGAACAACACCACGGTGTAAGGACGCCGCCGCACGGCTTCGGTTAGCTGACCACCTTCGTTATAGCCAACATAACCTGGAGGGGAACCAATCAGCTTGCTGACGGTGTGACGCTCCATGTATTCGGACATATCTAAGCGGATCATCGCTTCTTCGGAACCGAAGAAGTAAGCAGCTAAGGATTTCGCCAACTCGGTTTTACCTACACCAGTAGGCCCAGAGAACACAAAGCTAGCTATGGGTCGGTTAGGATTCTTCAAACCGACACGAGCGCGGCGAATTGCTCGTGAAACTGCCTTCACAGCTTCATCTTGACCAATTAAACGCTGGTGCAAGGTGTCTTCCATGTGCAGCAGCTTTTCAGATTCAGATTCGGTGAGTTTGTTCACCGGTACTCCAGTCCAGGAAGCGACAATGTGAGCAATGTCTTCTTCTGTAACTACAGGTTCTTCACCTTCTGTGCCTGTTGCATTGGTCTTGCTTTGAGCGATCGCCCGGATTTCGGCTTTGATTTCCATTTCGCGATCGCGCAATTCCCCAGCTTTATCAAAGTCTTGGGAGCGCACTGCGTCATCTTTTTCTTTTAATATCTGACGCAGTTCTTTGTCTAACTCCTTAGCTGCGGGTGGCAGTTGGGAGTTAATCAAGCGCACTCTAGAACCAGCTTCATCAACTAAATCGATGGCTTTATCTGGGAGGAAGCGATCGCTAATGTAACGGTCTGACAATTTCGCCGCCGCTACCAATGCTTCGTCGGAGATTTTCAGTTTGTGGTGTTGCTCGTAGCGTTCGCGCAAACCATATAAAATTTCAATTGTTTCATCAACTGTAGGTTCGCCAACCATGACTGGTTGGAAACGCCGCTCTAGTGCTGCATCTCGCTCGATGTGCTTCCGGTATTCATCTAAGGTTGTAGCACCGATGCACTGCAACTCACCTCTAGCCAAAGCTGGCTTGAGGATATTTGCTGCGTCAATAGCACCTTCTGCTGCACCTGCACCAATTAAGGTGTGTACCTCATCAATCACGAGAATGACATTACCCGCCGAGCGGATTTCATCCATGATTTTTTTCAAGCGTTCTTCAAATTCACCCCGGTATTTGGTTCCTGCTACGAGCAAACCAATATCCAGTGTGACAACGCGTTTATCTTCGAGGATGTCAGGGACATCTTTCGTAGCAATGCGTGAAGCTAAACCTTCAGCGATCGCTGTTTTACCAACCCCTGGTTCCCCAATCAGCACTGGGTTATTTTTAGTCCGGCGACCCAATATCTGAATCACCCGCTCAATTTCCTTAGCGCGTCCCACCACTGGGTCGAGCTTATTATCCATTGCCATCTGGGTCAGGTTTGAACCAAATTCATCCAGAGTCGGGGTTTTTGTGCGACCGGATGAGCCGCCTGGTGAAACTTCGGCAGTTTCTCCCAACATGCGGATGACTTGGGTTCTTACCTTAGATAGATCCACACCGAGGTTTTCTAGCACCCTGGCTGCGACGCCTTCCCCTTCGCGGATTAGGCCCAACAGCAGATGCTCGGTGCCAATGTAGTTATGCCCCAGTTGGCGTGCTTCTTCCAAGGAGAGTTCTAAAACTCGCTTTGCCCGTGGCGTAAACGGAATTTCCACAGCAACAAAGCCTGATCCCCGTCCTATAATTTTTTCAACTTCAATTCGGGCATCTTTGAGATTGACGCCCATTGATTTCAGCACCTTCGCAGCCACCCCAGTGCCTTCGCCAATCAGACCCAGGAGGATCTGCTCGGTTCCAACAAAGTTGTGACCTAAACGGCGGGCCTCTTCTTGGGCCAGCATGATTACCTTAATGGCTTTTTCTGTGAAGCGCTCAAACATGGCTTTATCCCATCATCTGCGGTCGTGCCGGTATGCTGATTTTAGCACAGGCAAAGCTTTTGGATGCCTGTATAACAGATTATAGACATCCTGAAGCTATGACTTGAGTTGATGGGCTAATTGTTAACTATTAACTACTTTTATCTGGCTAGTGTACTGAGGAGCTTTAGTTCACCAGCCTTTTTGGGATTAATTACAAACAGTTCACTGCTTACATTGAGAGTTGATTTACTCAATCCCAAACATCTATAACTAACATATACTTTCTTTAATGTCAAGTACAAAAAATTTTGTATAGCTTTTGCTTATAACTATTGATTTTATAATTAAATATTTAAATATAATTAAGCGCCGCAAAGTTACATTTTTTTGCTGAAGCTGATTGCAAGCTCCAATAATTCAAAATTTGTAATTCTTAGCTACTAAGAGTTATGCATTGACAAGAACGACTGATATAGATTTGAAAAACTACATCTGCCGTAAGAAGTATTATTAGTTGGTGTTAACTTAAGACTAAATCTCTGTGAAGGAGGAAGAAATTTAGAACGGGATTCAATCCTATCTAATTCCAAGCCACCAAATCGAAGGTTTTGGTGGAGGTCACAGCAGCCCCCACGTTAGGCATTCTCTGTCTCCAATTGGGAACGAGACGACAAGACGAATCCCCAACTACTTAAAAAGCAAGTGCCAAGAGGATTTATTTAGGCGATCGCTAACCATAGAATACCACTGGTCTAAAGTTGCTTGAAATTTGGAGTGTTGTAAATCTGGGAGCCATAGGATTAGGGCATCCTCACCGTTATCTTGGTAGTAGCCTCGCCGCCGTCCAGCTGTTTTGAAGCCAAATTTTTGGTATAAAGATATTGCCGCCAAGTTGGAAGCTCGGACTTCAAGGGTAGCTCGCTCCATTTTGCGATCGCAAGCTGTCTTAATGAGTGAATATAATAAAGCCGCACCCATTCCTTGACGGTGATATTGAGGATGAACCGCCAAAATTGTAATGTGGGCTTCATCTAAAATTGACCAAAAGCAACCCATTCCTAGCAAACTTGTGCTGGAGGAGGGGGAAAATAAACCGAGTATATCGCTGTTGGGACTATCCAATTCTCGTTTGTAGCCTTCCATTGTCCAAAGCCCGCCAAAACAGGCTTGATCGAGTTCCAGAATAGCACTGAGATTTTCTAATGTCAGTAATTTAATTTCTAAGTCTAATGAGATCACATTTATTGAATAACGTTACAAACCCTTTGTACACTGGGAATCGGGAGACAAACTCAAAGCCCGTAATTTGAACAAGGAAAACTTTTATATTTATGGTATCGACTCACCCCACAGGGGTTCAACATTCTGGAAGTCAATATTTACCTCAAAGGCACGATACTAAGGCAAATCCATCGCCTAATCAGGAACTTTTACCCTTAACTGCCAGAGTCCATAATCATGACTCCCTGGAAATTGGTGGGTGTGATGTCACAACCCTAGTTGAGCAGTTTGGTTCACCTTTATATATTTTAGATGAAGAAACCTTGCGCTCGGCTTGTCAGCAATATCGAGATGCTTTCAAGCAGTACTACAAGGGCGAATCTCAAGTATTGTACGCCTCAAAAGCTTGGAATTGTTTAGCAGTTTGTGCGATCGCGGCATCAGAGGATTTAGGAATTGATGTTGCATCAGGCGGTGAACTTTACACCGCGCTGCAAGCAGGTGTCAATCCTGAGAAAATCTATCTTCATAACAACAATAAATCTCGTGAAGAACTGATTTTTGCCACTGAAGTCGGTTGCACTATTGTCGTGGATAACTGGCACGAGTTACGCACTTTAGTAGAAATTGTCGAGAGTGCAAATTCCCCCTCTGTACATCCTCGATTCCTGTTGCGTCTGACTCCAGGTATTGAATGTCACACACATGAATATATCCGCACGGGGCAACTAGATAGTAAATTTGGCTTTGATCCAAATGAATTAGAGGAATTATTTACTTTTGTCAGCAAACAGTCTTTCCTTAACTGCGTAGGGTTACATGCTCATATCGGTTCCCAAATTTTTGAACGCCAACCGCATCGAGATTTAGCAGCTTTGATGGTGCAGTGGTTGCGGAAAGCGGCAAAGTATGGTTTAAAACTGACAGAATTAAATGTCGGTGGCGGTTTAGGGATTAAGTATATAGAATCAGACGATCCCCCCAGTATTGAAGAGTGGGTGAAGCCGATTTGTGAAGTGATCCAAGAAGCTTGTGCAGCAGAAAATTTACCTTTGCCAAAATTATTGTGTGAACCGGGGCGATCGCTAATTGCCACGGCTTGCGTCACTGCTTATACTATTGGTTCATCCAAAGTTATCCCAGAAATTCGTACCTATGTAGCGATCGATGGGGGAATGTCTGACAATCCCCGCCCGATTACTTACCAATCAGTTTATCGGGCAGTCGTTGCCAATAAAATGTCTTCTCCTTTAACCCAAACAGTCACAATTGCTGGGAAACATTGTGAATCAGGAGATATTCTGATTAAGAATGCACTACTTCCAAAGACTGAACCAGGAGATATTCTCGTAGTTATGGGAACTGGTGCGTACAATTACAGTATGGCATCTAACTACAACCGCTTACCCCGACCGGCAGCAGTCGTAGTAGCAAATGGCGAAGCAAATTTAATTTTGCAACGTGAAACTTATCAAGACTTAATTCGGCAAGATCGCCTACCAGAAAGACTAAAGAAATAGTCATTATTCCTTGGTCATTGGTGAGCCAGCACGATCTTCTCCCTTGGCGCTAGCCTCTCCCTTTGGGAGAAGGGGAGACGCCAAGGGCGATAGCGCAGCGTTAGCGAGTTATCGAGCGTCTGGGGGTTTCCCCCATGAGTGACTGGCGTTAGCAAAGCGGTAGCGACGCAGGAGCGTCACCCGTAAGAGTCATTAGCTAGGAGCTAAACCCCGTCTATTTTGAAACCTAGAGTTTTTGAAGAGAGTATATTATTCTATCGAGGCTTGAGTTTTGAGCTTTAGCCTCATTACAAAAAAACTACGGTTTTCACAGTAGACGCAGTTTAGTAACAAATGACAAATGACTAACTGTAATTAGAGGCAAAAGTGTAATCCAGATGTCATGAGAGATTGGTGGACGCAATGGCTGAGAAACCTGGGATGGTCACAGTCCTTGCTACTTGGGACTCTGGATATTGTGTTAGTGCTGGCGCTGACGTACATGATACTAGTTATTATTAGTGAGCGCCGAACATTATGGATGGTGAGGGGATTCATTATCTTAATGCTAGCCTCAGCACTAAGTGGCAGCTTAGGACTACCTCTGCTAAGTTTTGTACTAGAAAAACTGGTGATTGGTTGTGCTGTAGCGATGGCAGTTGCTCTACAGTCAGAGTTTCGGCGGTTTTTGGAGCAATTAGGGCGTGGCGAATTCCGCCAGCTGTTTCAACCCGATCGGCTGGCAATCCCCAAATCTGATAGTGTAATTGATGAAATTGTTGAGGCTGTTAAAGAATTGTCAAAAAACCGTATTGGAGCTTTGCTAATTGTGGAAACCACAGGGCCAATTGATGAGCGAGATTTTTCTGTGCCAGGAGTAAAGCTAAATGCGGAGGTTTCTAAAGAACTAATCCAGACAATTTTTCAGCCAAAAACTTTGCTACACGATGGAGCAACATTGATTCGTGGATCACGGATCATCTCATCAGGTATAATTTTACCACTTTCGGGACGCACAGCCTCGCGCCAGTTGGGAACACGCCATCGGGCGGCAATGGGAATTACTGAGCGGGTCGAAAATTGCATTTGTGTCGTTGTTTCTGAAGAAACGGGTTCTATTTCCTTAGCGGAACGGGGAACCTTAAATAGACCCCTGACGATTAGGAAATTGAAAGAGTCATTAGAGGCTCTTTTATCCCCAGCCGTAGATAGGGAAGCTGTTGCTCCTGGTCTATTGAGTTTTGTTCGTCAGACAGGTGGGAAGGCACTAGCACTGGTTTCACGTTTACTCGGATTACCATCGACCGCTTCTCGAGATAAAAAATGACAGCACAACAAACTAAACTGCAAGATTTGCCTACTGACTTAAAACGAGAACAATTGCCGCAGCACGTTGCGGTGATTATGGATGGCAATGGTCGATGGGCTAAACGTCAGGGTCTACCACGGATTATGGGTCATAAGCGAGGAGTAGATGCTCTCAAGGATTTACTTCGCTGTTGTCAAGATTGGGGAATTCAGGCGCTGACGGCTTATGCTTTTTCAACAGAAAACTGGAAAAGGCCGCAGGAAGAGGTAGATTTTTTGATGACTCTTTTTCAAAGAGTTTTGCGCCAAGAATTGCGGGAAATGATCGAAGAGAATGTTCAAATTAAGTTTGTGGGAAATTTGCAGGCCCTGCCACGATCGCTCCAACAAGAAATATCCCGTTCAATGGAAGAAACTAAGGATAATCGTGGTATCCGGTTTTCAGTAGCAACTAATTATGGCGGACGGCAAGAGATTTTACAAGCTTGTCAGGCGATCGCAAAACTTGTTCAGCAAGGTCTGCTACAACCCGATGAAATTAATGAACAGGTATTTGAGAGCCACTTGTATACAGCCGGAATTACTGACCCAGATTTGTTAATTCGCACCAGTGGAGAAATGCGCCTCTCAAATTTCCTTCTCTGGCAAATGGCTTATGGAGAAATTTACATCACCGATGCTCTCTGGCCCGATTTTGACCGGGCTGAGTTTCACCGCGCCTTATGTGCCTATCAACAACGCGAGCGGCGATTTGGGAAAGTATAAAGTAGTACATTTATTAATTCGCTAGGATGCGTTAGCGAAACTACAAGATTGGCGATCGCACTACAATTTAATAAACTCAATGATGGCTATTGATATGGTATCGATTCCTATCACCCTGGAACAACTCATTACGGCTGTGCAACAGTTGCAACCAGAGGAACGTGCAGAGGTTGCCAGAGCGTTGATTTTAGTGGATTTACGTTCAGATTTAAGGGCTTTAATTTAAGAACTTTATGCTCAACCCCCGGTTGATGAGATTACATATGAAAATATCATGGCTGAAATTAAGGCTGTGAATTGATCACGCCAAAGCAATCGATGATACTACTCTAGTCAACCTCAATTCAAAAGATGAGCGAGATCGCACTACACGATTGGCGAACGCTGGCTATACTTTGCTGCGAACCAAGTTCAACAGCTTACCTTGAACAGATTCCAAAATACAATCTCGGATGTAATTACTGGCATTGAGAATTTCCACGCCTATCAACTCTCCGGCTGCATTCAGTTCAGCAGTCACATTTGGACTAATTTCAATACTTGCTGATTCTGGCTCTTCGGAGATGAGCAGATGAAGAATATCCTCTTCTTTGAAATAGTTTATTTGTGGCAATTGTTGCTTAATGTTAGATATTTGTAATTAACCGTCCGGTTTTTAGACGAAATCAAATTTGTTGTCGAGTTGTGGCGTGAATTGTAATCGGTGTAATTGTATTTTCACTTTGTTCATAGGGAATTAAAACTAGCTGTTCACCATGCTTTCCAACTGTGCGATCGCCCGATCGGTTTCTACATCATAATATCGTTCGCTGGAGAAGCGTAAGATATTTTCAATCAGATCAAGATCAAAGCCTCTTCCAGTTGCACGGTAACGAAGATAGGATGTCCAGATAATCTCAGGCATTCATTCATGATTAGCGGTTGTTGTCATCCCTCAAAAGCGATATTTATGGCCCAGAAAATACCGCTTGTTCTACATCATCACGACTAAGAGAATACTTGAATGAACGTTGGATATCTTGCCCATTTTCCCCAGATTGGACATATCGCACTACGATTTGCTCAACATCTAGCCATAGTTCAGCTTTCCAACTAGGGCGCTGTATATGCCAGCAATGCCTCTGTGTATCGTCTTGTTGACAGCCTTGGTTTTTTAGCCACTGTTCAATTTGTGGCAGGGGATGATTATATAAAGGGGTATCAGAGGGAAGAAGAGGCATAGGAATTTTGGATTTTAGATTTTGGATTAGGAAATTTTTTAGTTTTTAATTACTATAGGAGTAATTAGTTGCAATACATGGTTAATTTGCTGTTGTACAGATGGAGTTGGCTGTAGCAAATGTGTTTGAAAAGCAGCCTCACCACGAGTTAAGCCAATGGCAATTGCTAGTATCAGACAACCTACAAATGTTAACACCAGCATAAATAAAGCAAAAATTTCGCCAGATGAAAGGGGGCGATCGCTAGGATCGAGATAAGCTGATTTTGACCAGTCATGACGCGATACGGGACGGTTCAAGTCAGGAGGTGGTTGAATTACCGCAAAGCGAGAATAGCCAATTTTTGAATCATAGCTTAACCGCCGTTCTGGATGGCTAAGGGTAGCGTAGGCTTCGTTGATTTGCTGAAATTTGAGAGTGGCGATCGCAGTAGGCAAATCTGTAGTATCAGGATGATAGCGTTTGCTCAGTTCCCTATAAGCACGACGAATGTCCATTACCGATGCCGAGGGATGCAGTCCTAGCAGGGAGTAATAAGTTGGTTTACTGCTTTGTGGCATTGCCCCGTTGTGATTCACGGCTGTTTGAGTCACCTTGCAATCAAGTTTTTTCTAATATTGTAAACCTCTGCCCATTCCACAGAGGAAAAAATGGCTGATCAGATTCTGGCATCATGCCCAAGCCTTTTATAGGTGAGGACTTGAATGGTTGTATTTATATACTGTACAATAATATTTATAGGGGCGAACGTCGGCTTCATGCCGTGTGTCCGAGTAGAAATTCTACTTAGATCTAGCCCCTTTTAGCTTTTCAAGAGTTAATATATTGCGATCGCCATACCACTCTCCATAGGGTTTGTTGCGCTTATCATCCAAGTCCATAATGAGTCTATATTTCTTGGCAAGGGGCAGAAAAAACTGGTCATCGTCGCGTTCATAGCATCGCTGTACAGCCCACAGGTAATAGTCGATGACTTGTAAACCAGCAACCTCAGATGGATAGGTAGGCTCAACGATAATCGAACTATTTGAACTAATTTTCCATTGAGACTCAAAGTTTTTCTGAGCTTGGTTGATTGCTTGTTCTAGTGCTTCTTCGCGTGCTGCCTTACCGCGTCTAGCAATAGCAATATGGATAACATCTGCTTTATGCAACAGATTTTTGAACACCCGTGTTATGAGATCGTCATAAATTGCGTTCTGCTGAAGCTTTGTACCTAAGGTCTTAAAGTTTGCTTTTGCTGATTCTGCCATATCAGCTTTACTCCGAATTGCAATGAGAACTTTGATATCGAAAGACTGCATCAGTTCAAAAACTTTTTCACGAATTTCGGGATGGTCGTCCTTAGCGTGAAAGGTAATCGCAGTCTTTTTCGCTTCAGGTTGCATGGAGGGAATATTTTTGAAGCGAGGATGAGTCATCAAGCTTGCGCGGAGTGCACTCAGTTCCCAGGTAACTTGTTCTGGATCAGAAATTTGAGCAACACCAACCATGAAAAATTTAGATGCTCCAGGTTGACCTACGATGATGCGTCCCTTTTTATCGAAGAATGTAAGATCACCTGCTTCGTCAACAAAGTAGTGACGAAATTTAATTTCTGCTGACATCCACTAGAAGATAAGGTAGATTTGACCTATTTTACGTCAACCTGAGATAATAGCCTCTAATTCCGCGATCGCTTCATCTTCAACAGCATTGGCTTCATCTCTAACTCAGTAAATCAGCACGGGGTTTAAAGGTTTCAATTTGCCGTAACTTTTCGTACAGTTCTCGTTCTTCTTGACTAATATTTTTCGGTGTAACTATTTGAATTTCCACTAATTGATCGCCACGTTTGCCATCATCGCTGGGGTAGCCTTTATTCCCTAGCCGGAATTTTTGACCAGACCTAACTCCTTGAGGAATGGTCATTTTTACAGGGCCGTCCAAAGTTGGTGCTTCTACCTGTCCTCCTAAAACTGCCTCAGTGGGAGTAACTGGTACTTGGCAAAGGATATTTAAACCATCTAGCTTAAATAATGGATGAGAATTAACGGTAATTTTTAAGTATAAATCGCCACCACCAACGCCTTGGTTCCGCAAACGGATGGTTTGACCTGTTACCATCCCTGGAGGCATACTAACTTCTAGCGATCGCCCATCTTCCAAACGAATGCGTTCATTACCACCTTGATAAGCTTTTTCTAGTGGGAGCGTTAATCTGGCTTCTATATCCCGGCGGGTAGTGCGAGGTGGGGTGCTAACTGTGTAGGCAACTTTTGTTCTGGGGGAACGAAACGGATCGCTAGCATTGCCATTACTAGCAGACTTACTTGCCCCACCCTTATTTTTGACACCGATAACTTGATTAATAAAGCTTTCAAAGTCGGAGAATTGGCTTGGATCTACATCCTGATTGCCGTTGCTGCTAGGGTTACTCTGCCAGGTTTTAGCCTTTGGCGTCTGTTTATTGCCCGCAAAGCCTTTTTGCTTCCAGTAGCGGCTAAACTGGTCGTATTGCGATCGCTTGGCTGAGTCTGAAAGGACTTCATAAGCCTCGCCAATATCCTTAAACTTTTCCTCAGATTCTTTATTACCCGGATTCAGATCGGGGTGATATTGTCTTGCTAACCGCCGATAAACTTTTTTAATTTCCTCACCAGAGGCGTCTTTAGATACTCCTAAAATCTCGTAGTAATCACGGAAATTCGGCAAATTTTGCATAGTCAGTTGTTTAAATTTTAGATTTTAGATTTTGGCTTAATTAGGAGTAGCGATTAATCGCGTCTGTACAGGAGTTAGGAGTTGAAAGATTTAATTTTTAACTCCTCACTCCTCACTCCTCACTTCTCACTTTTATTAGGAGTATTACAACCAATCATTGTCTTCTTCGTCATCCCAGTTATCTTGGTAGCTGGGACGGGATTTGCGTGGCGGACGGCTTTGGCTTTCGTAAGAGGAAGAACGACTGTCTCGACTATAGTCTCTGCCATAGTCTTTACCGTAATCTCTGCCATAGTCCTTACTGTATGAGTCACGTTCCCGATATGTATCTCTGGGAAAGTCGCGTTCTTTATCTTTATCACCAGTAAAGATGTCACGGATTGTACCAAACAAGTCGTCATCTTCATCTTCAGCATAAGTTTCCCTGACTTCCCGATTTAGCTCATAGAGAGCATCTTGCAAATCGGCGTAGGCTTGGTCAATACCGCGATCGCTATTTTCCTGAAGACTCTCCTTCAGTTGTCGGCAAATATTATCAATTCTTTGGCGGCGGTTTCGGGCAAACTGCATACCAAATTCGAGTGCTACTTCTCTAAGCTGTCGTTCTGCTTGGAAAATCAACGCCTCTGAACGAGTCCGCTTTTCTACCCGTTCTTTACGTTCGCGATCGACATCGGCGTATTTCTGAGCATCCTGAATCATCCGATTCACTTCTGACTCGTTCAAGGTGGAAGCGCCTTGAATGGTGATACTCTGTTCTCGCCCAGTGGTTCTATCTAGGGCTGTTACCTGTAAAATACCGTTAGCATCAATATCAAATGACACCTGAACTTGGGGAATTCCTCGTGGCGCTGGGGGAATGCCATACAGCTTGAAACGCCCTAAAGACTTATTGTTTGCTGCCATTTCCCGTTCGCCTTGGACTACGTGGATTTCCACAGTATTCTGGTTATTTTCGGACGTGGAAAAAATGTCAGAACGACGGACTGGGATGGTAGTATTGCGGGGAATGAGTTTTTTCATTACTCCGCCGATGGTTTCCAATCCCATAGAAAGGGGTGTGACATCCAAAAGCAGCACATCTTTGAGTTCGCCTGCGAGAATGCCTGCTTGAATTGCTGCACCTACTCCTACGACTTCATCGGGATTGACGTTTTCGTTAGGTTCTATGCCAATTAAGTCCCGTACTAGCTGCTTCACCATTGGCATCCGTGTAGAACCGCCAACTAAAACCACTTCTTCAATGTCTCTGGATGAGAGTCCGGCATCTTTGAGGGCGCGTTTCACTGGTGTCCGCAATCGCCCCACCAAATCACCACACAAGCCTTCAAATTGAGAACGCGTTAGACGAGTTTCCAGATGTTTAGGGCCTTCCTGATCGGCAGCAATAAAAGGTAAGTTAATTTCGGTGACGCTGACAGCAGAAAGCTCAATTTTGGCTTTTTCTGCCGCTTCCATCAGACGTTGTAAAGATTGTCTCTCGCGTCTTAAATCTACCCCTTCGACTTCCAGAAATTGCTCTGCTAGCCAATCTACTATTACTTTGTCAAAGTCATTACCACCAAGTTGCGTATCTCCACTAGTAGCTTTAACTTCAAATATTCCATCGCCTACTTCTAAAATTGATACGTCAAAAGTACCGCCACCCAAGTCAAATACTAAGATAGTTTCCGTGTCACCCCGATCTAATCCATAAGCCAAAGATGCAGCAGTTGGTTCATTGAGAATCCGCAGCACCTCTAAACCGGCAATTCTGCCAGCATCGCGGGTTGCTTGCCGTTGAGAATCATTAAAATAAGCGGGTACTGTAATCACTGCCCCTGTTACCGGTTCACCCAAATAGCGACTAGCATCGTCGGCCAATTTCTTTAGCACCATTGCCGAAATTTCTTCTGGGGCGAAATCCTTATTGAGCCGAGGACAAGCAACTTTAATATTACCTACTTCGTCTTTGCGGATGGTGTAGGGTACACGCTTGGAATCTGGACTAAGTTCGGCATACTTGCGCCCAATGAAGCGTTTAACTGCGAAAAAGGTATTTTGTGGATTGAGGACGGTTTGTCGCCGTGCCATTTGTCCAACCACCCTTTCGCCTTCTTTGCTAAAGCCAACTACGGAGGGGGTTGTTCGCATTCCTTCTGCATTGGCAATCACCACCGGCTTGCCACCCTCCATAACGGCGACTACTGAGTTGGTTGTACCCAAGTCGATGCCGACTACCTTGCCCATGCGTTACTCTTCTCCTAAAGTGTCTTATATATTTATTATGATTGGGCGGAACTACCTCTAGCTTTGTGCTATTGGATAAAAACACCTCAATGGTATAATAGTCTTCATTAAGGCAGTAAGCTAAGAAGTGCAGCTAGAGGAGATAGTTGCAAGACTAGGATAGCATTGACGATGATTGGTGTGTCCAAGCAGCCTCAATTCTTGTTATCCAGCTACTTCTCTTTACGGTATCTGCAACTTTGTAAATGCACTTTCATAATACTTGCTTTGCTTCTTTGATTGCCTGAAAACTTTAATATTGCCACTATTTAACCATTTGAATTTAACAGAGCGATTACAAACTTCCCTAACTGAGATTGCGCGAGAACGCGATCCTTACATGGCAACGGCTGGACATTTTTTTGTCCAAGAATACATTCGCCAGGAATTTTCTCAATGGGGGAGTGTGGAAATCCACACCTTTGAAGTCAGAGGTAAAGCTTGTAAGAACTTGATATTAAATTTACCCTCCCAAGGGAGAGGACAAAAAAAGGATTTGCCACCGATTTTAATTGGCGCTCATTATGATGGCGTTCCGGGAACAGTAGCGGCTGATGATAATGCCACTGGTGTGGCGGTGTTACTGGAATTAGCCAGAAAGTTTGCTGCCCAAGCTATAAGATATCCCTTAAAGCTAGTTGCTTTCGATATGGAAGAATACGGCTTACTGGGTAGTACTGATTATGCAGCCCTGTTGCACAAACAAAAGCAACAGCTACGCTTAATGATTTCCCTAGAAATGCTGGGCTATACCGATTCTACGCCTGGTTCCCAAAGTTACCCCCCTCCTCTGGAACGCTTCTACCCAGACAGAGGCAATTTTATTGCTTTAATTGGTAATTTGCGAACATTGCCTGACTTAATTGGCATGAGCCGTAATATTCGCAAAGCTGGCGTACCTAGTCAATGGCTACCTGTGCCGAATCGAGGTTTAATAGTTCCTCAAACCAGACTTAGCGATCATGCACCTTTTTGGGATTTGGGTTATCCGGCAATGATGGTGACAGATACGGCATTCTTGCGAAATCCCCATTATCACAAACCTAGTGATGCGATCGCTACTTTAAATTTAGATTTTCTGAGCGGTGTATGTGAAGGGTTGGAAATTGCAATTCGGCGGTTGTGAAAATATTAGACATGTCCAAAAATTAAATATGCATGATCCAGAACCCTTGTAGAGACGTAGCACTGCTACGTCTCTACATTCTTTTTGACCAGATGCCCAATGCAGTTGTTACCAATTACTACTTTGTGAGTCTGAGGATTGTACGAATTGACACGAAATAATGAGGCTGAAGAATGCCAAGATCAAAAAAAGGATGCCTTAAGGATATTAAAAGTACTATGCCAGAATTACACCAATCAATTGCCCAGCATTACCACGAACGGACTAAATACAACCCTGAGACTCTCGCCTCCAAAAGTCAGCAGTTAGACTGGGCTAAACAGCCAGTACCTTTCAAAGAATACAAAATTGGCTCTACTTTTGATCTCAAACCCTATATCCAAGAAAAAACAGAGGGATTTGCTAATAACCCAGATGCTCAATGGTGGCAAAGACTTTCACGGTTGCTGTTTCGCAGCTATGGATTAACGGCGAGAATGCCTTCTATGGGTAGCGCGGTGTATTTACGTGCTGCTCCCAGTGCAGGCGGATTATACCCGGCCGAGGTGTATGTGGTTTCTCGTGGCACGGCGTTATTGCCACCCGGTCTATATAACTACCAGTGTCGGACTCATTCTCTCATGCATTATTGGGAAAGTGATGTTTGGCAAACTCTCCAAGCGGCTTGTTTCTGGCATCCTTCTCTAGAAAATACCCAACTAGCAATTATTGTGACTGCGGTTTTCTATCGTTCTGCGTGGCGCTATGAAGATCGGGCTTATCGGCGGATTTTTCTAGATACAGGACACCTGTTGGGCAATATCGAGTTAGCTGGTGCGATTACTGACTATCGCCCCCATTTAATCGGCGGTTTTGTGGATGAATCGGTAAACGATCTGCTTTATATTGATCCGCAACAAGAAGGTGCGATCGCGGTCTTACCTCTGGCAGACTTGTTAGATGTCAATCAAAATTTGCCATTGGGATGTACTGCTTTACCTTCCACCACCGAAACCAGTTATCCCGAAATTGCCGATGGTGAATTGCTGACATATTTCCATCGACACACCCAGATTCAATCAGGTGTAACTGGCAATCTCAATTTACCAACTATCAAACAAGAAAAATCTTTGGAGGATAAATATAACTTTCCTTTCTGTTTGAAAATTCCTACCACCACTGCGCCTATAGACTGGGGACAAAAACTATCAGAGTTGGAAACCACTATGTATAAGCGACGCTCTACTCGTGCTTATAATGGTGATGATTTAACTTTCGATGAATTAAAAGGTTTACTCGATTTCACTTACCAACCGCAAAATTACATCGACCAAAGCTTAGATATTTCTCCAGATTACTTTGATTTGAATTTAATAGAAACATTTATTGCTGTTTCCGGAGTTCAAGGATTGGATGCAGGTTGTTATTATTACGCACCCAAAGCCCAAGAATTACGCCAAATTCGCTTTAAAAACTTTCGGCGAGAGTTACATTTTCTCTGTTTGGGGCAAGAATTAGGGCGGGATGCAGCAGCAGTGCTTTTCCATACAGCCGATTTGAAAGCTGCGATCGCACAGTATGGCGATCGCGTTTACCGTTACTTGCATATGGATGCCGGACATTTAGGACAGCGCTTGAACTTAGCCGCAATGCACCTGAATGTAGGCGTTAGTGGTATTGGTGGTTTTTTTGATGACCAAGTAAATGAAGTTTTGGGTATTCCTGCTGATGAAGCTGTTCTATATATCACGACATTGGGACGCCCCAGATAAAACAAACCGCAAATAACACAAAGATTCTTTGCGTTATTTGCGGTTCTTTCCTAACCTCAAGACTGGGGATAAATCTATGTTGCAAAAAATTTTATCTTTTTCAATTTTGCTGTCAATTTTTACAGCCACAAAAAATTGACAACCTTACAAAGATTAAGAAAAATCGGCGTTTTTTTATTTAACCCATTTTTTCACCAATATCCTTAATCAGTCAGAGTTTCATAAATACCCTGCATTCCGCCTTATTTCTGTACCTCACGGAACTAAAAACTGATATAGCTCACTTCTTCATCACAAATCGTTAGCATATCGGGACGGCAACGTTTAATGACGACTTTTATCCCTAAGGCTCCCTCGCTTTGAAGGTCCTCAATATACCCAGGGCAAGTAGTTTTCGCTTCCATAAATGTTTGAAAAGGGCCAAAATAATAGATGCAGTGAGGACGTTCAGTAATGATTTCTGCCCAGCATTCACTAGTAACTTGTTGAATCATTCTTGAAACCACAAATTTAAGTTTGTTAAACACAAAATAAAAAGTGAGAGTAGTATTTGCTTTTTAACAGCATGACTGTTGCTCTAATGGTTAACATCTACTGAAAGCATGAGATATGTAAAATTGAATCATACTTAATGTTAAGCTTTTATGTGATCGTGCTCACTTGCTTTCCCTCTAACCCGATCGCTTTTTATTACACGGATGGATCGGTGTACACAAACGCTTGCAAAGCGACAAAAAGGGCTAGGATGCAGATAAGATAAATATAAAATTGAGATACGCGTAATTTCCTGAAGATAGTCTAAAAACTCTTGCCCTTCATAAATTGATAAATTTGCTACATCAAAGCCAAAAAACCGTTCTTTGCAGGGCAAAATCAAGCCTTTGAAGGCATATTGCAGTTTCTTATAAGGGATTTCCAGAAATTAAATTATTCAATTTTGGGAGCGAAGATGATTGTTAGATTCTTCCTCCCCTGCTTCCTCTGCACCCCCTGCTTCCCCTGCTCGCCAAAGCAATGGGATATTTTTTTAGTTGGAAGTCCCTAACTATTTTAGTGGGATGCCGTTAGGAGATAAATTCAACAATAGGCGATACCTTCTCTGCGGTATGCTACGCAAACGCACAATATGCCGCAGACAGATGGTTTGTGTAGCTTGATGCTAACGCGAACAGGTATATGGTGGATCTCAAATTTCGGTTAGACATCACACAGTTTTTTGTGACCTATATAACTTCTGTTTAACATTTAAGTCTACGTGGAAGCAAGCAGGTTGTAATTAAGTCGGTCAATGACCAACTTAAGAATATTTGTTAAGTCAAACACTCAATTCATCGGAGTGTACTCAATTTTATAGTTAACCTTTTAGCTAGACTAGTCACTTAGACTCCCTTGTCACCCGGTAAGGAATTTGGGTTTGGTAGTGTCGCCATTTTTCCTGCTGACGCGCTCTTTTGTCCTCAGTGAGGCTATCAAAACAATAGGGACAGGAGATACCTTGCTCATACTTTGAAGACACTTTATCTTCTTCAGAAATCGGACGTCCACAACAGAAACATAGCTCATAACTTCCTTCCTCTAACCCATGACTGACAGCTACCCGCTCGTCAAAGACAAAACATTCCCCTTTCCATAAACTTTCCTGTGCTGGAACTTCTTGTAAATACTTGAGAATGCCGCCCTTGAGATGATAGACTTCTGCAAAGCCTTGGGCAAGCATGAAGGATGAAGCTTTTTCACAGCGAATGCCACCCGTACAAAACAGAGCAACCTTTTTGTGTTTAGTTGGGTCGAGGTGGTGTAGCACATAATCTGGAAATTCCCGGAATGAGTTAGTTTGCGGATTTTCTGCTCCTTGGAAAGTACCGATATTCACCTCATAATCATTGCGGGTGTCAATAACAGTTACTTCTGGATCACAAATCAAATCATTCCATTCTTGGGGACTTACATAAGTGCCAACTTGTTCATTTGGGTCAATTTCAGGCAATCCCAAAGTAACAATTTCTTGCTTCAACCGCACCTTCATCCGCTCAAAGGGTGGGGTTTCGGTATGGGACTCCTTGTATTCTAAGTCTGCTAGACGAGGATCAGTACGCAAAAACCTGAGAACGGAATCAATCGCCTGACGCGAACCTGCGATTGTACCATTAATGCCTTCTTGTGCCAGCAAAATCGTCCCCTTGACACCTTGTGCTTGGCAGTAAGACAGCAAAGGATCTCGTTTATCGGCAAAATCTGGCAGCTTGACAAATTTATACAGTGCTGCAACAACTTGGATATTTTCTGGCTTCATCCCTTTGGTAATTGAACAATATAAGTTACAATAACAACGGCAATCAAAGTTACCGACTATTTTAATTTTATGGGGGTTTAGCTCAGTTGGTAGAGCGCCTGCTTTGCAAGCAGGATGTCAGCGGTTCGAGTCCGCTAACCTCCATTAGATATAATTTATCTTACATTTGCGATACTTACGGTCGTCACTGGCTTGTACTGAGCTTGTCCTGAGCGTTATCCCCTTGGGGAAGCAAACCACGCGCAGCATCTGGTAGAGAAGTGCAGGCTACGCCTACGCACATATAATATCAATCAAACCTCTATTCTTTATAAAGTAATGGGGTTATTTTACTTTGTAGGCAATGGACATTTAGTTTACTTATTGGGAAAAGCCAAATGTGCAGCGATTAAGTATTGCTACAATAAACGTCTTAGTTGGCATCATTAAAAACTACTCAATTAAAGTTTGGGTTCTACCTACTTAGGGGGTTGTTTGAAAAAGCGTCCATTGGGATTAGTGGCAATTGTTCTCTACAAATCATTTGTCGCGTTGCTGCTTATGTTTACTTCACTCACTTTATTATTGGCATTAAAAAATTATCACACTCTAGAGATTTTTTCAAAAAATTATGTTTTAGAAGGTAAATCGATAATTATTGATTGGCTTTTAAAAGAAGTTCTGAACTTAAATCCCCGAACCTTAGCATTTAGCGGTATTGGAGCAGGTGTCTATGCTATTGTTACTAGTATTGAAGCCGTTGGTTTATGGTACGAAAAGCGTTGGGCACATATCTTGGTATTGGGACTTGTCGGCATCAGTATTCCACCAGAGGTTTATGAATTAATTCGGGGAATATCTGTTATAAAAACATTGATTTTTTTGTTGAACTTAGTAGTATTTGGCTATTTACTCCGCAATTTTCCTAAACATCCAAATTAATTTTTTATTTGATTCTTTGGGTCAACACGAAACTAAGACCTCACGTTGTACAATCGCTAGAAATACAATCTGGAGAGCGACTTGCCTAGATCGATTCAGTCTACTCAACCACCACTAAAATTTATTACTCAACGATTGAACCCCCTGGTACTCCAGATTGTTCGGTGGTTACTACCGATCGCACTACGGTTCCGCACTCGTCCTTGGCTAACGGCTGGTATTGTGGGGGTTGAAGCCAAGAACGTTGAGGTATTATCTGAACTTTATCAACAATTTCAGGCTGGAAAAATTCGCTTTTTGTTGGCATTTCGCCACCCAGAGGTAGAAGACCCTCTCTGTATGCTATATTTGCTTTCCCGCATTGTGCCACAGGTTGCTCGCCAGGAAGGTATTACACTGCGATCGCTTGTTCACAGCTATTTTCTCTATGACCGGGGTATGACGGTTTGGGCTGGAGACTGGCTAGGTTGGTTGTTTTCACGGCTAGGAGGTGTGCCGGTTCATCGCGGTAGGCGACTAGATCGCCAAGCTATTCAAACAGCACGAGAGTTGTTTGCTAACGGTAAATTCCCGATCGCAGTAGCACCGGAAGGCGGTACTAATGGTCATAGTGGTATTGTTAGCCCCTTGGAACCCGGTGTTGCTCAAATGGGGTTCTGGTGTGTAGAAGACTTGCAAAAAGCTAATCGGACTGAGACTGTGATCATTGTGCCGATCGCTATCCAGTATCGCTACGTTGAGCCACCTTGGTCTAAACTGGATTGGCTGCTCAGTAAGTTAGAAGCTGATAGTGGCTTGCCGCCAATGGAAATTGAGCAAGGCGCGAACGAAGAGATTTATTATCAACGCCTCTGTAGATTAGCTGAATATCTAATTACCGAGATGGAAGAGTTTTATCGTCGCTTCTATCATCAAGACATCCCAAAAACCATCTCAACTGATGAATCTGCTAGTCACAATCAGGTGTTGATTGCTCGACTCCATCGGTTACTGGATAAGGCTTTACAAGTTGCCGAGCAATATTTTGGAGTTCAAGGGCAGGGTAATTTTATTGATCGCTGTCGACGCTTAGAAGAGGCTGGCTGGAATTACATTTATCGGGAAGATTTGCCAGATATCAATGCTTTACCACCTTTTAAACGCGGTTTGGCAGACTGGATTGCCCAAGAAGCAGACTTGCGAATGCGGCATATGCGAATAGTGGAAAGTTTTGTTGCAGTTACAGCTAGCTATATTCAGGAACAACCGACGGCGGAACGGTTTGCAGAAACAGCTTTGCTTGTATTCGATATGCTTTCTAGAATTCAAGATACAACACTTCCAGGGCGACCTCGCTTAGGTTTGCGACAGGCACAAATCACTGTAGGGGAGCCAATTTCAGTTACTGAACGCTGGAAAAATTGTCAAGGCGATCGCAATGCGGCTAAAAAAGCTGTGACCGATTTAACAAAAGATTTGCAGGTTGCTTTAGAGAAGATGATTGCTTGATTGCCCAACGCAGAGGTGATAATTATCCTCAAGGAGAACTAGTTTTAGAAACTTCTGGACTGCGAATTATTATATGTCCCTTATCACTTTCTTGAATCGCCAACACCGAAGGTAGCTCATTAGGTTTTGCATTCGGGGGCAATGCTCGAAACAAATAAATCCAGCCGCCACGTTCTAGGAGTAAACGCCAAACTCGCGGCTGCTTTGGATTAGTAATAATATCAGTATCTTCTCTGCCTCGCAAGTCATCGAATAGACCTATATCGCCAATTATGCGGTAGCCTTTTAAGGACGGATTGGTAAATATATCATCAAGTTTACGTCCCACAGCAAACTTTTCTTTAGGTGTAATTAAGGCTACAACTGGCAAGGTGGAGTTTTGACCAGCATCACGCCTAGCATCTGCAACGCCTTGCCAACGAGCTAACCAAAAGGGTTAACCTATTCACCACAGCCGACCTTGCTGATTATACTTGCCGATTACCTAAAACAGGTACAAGACGATAGTGATGCTAACTTCATTGAAACAGGTGGCAAACTATATGATATTCTAATTCGTCCTGTAGAAGCAAAAGTTCAGTCTTTATCACCCAAACAAGTGAGCATTATTGCTACTGGTAAACTGCGCCATTTACCTTTTGAGACTCTTTACGACAGTAAAAACAATCAATTTTTCATCCAAAAATATCCTGTAAACTATCTCACTCGCATTTCCAATAATTCCCTAAAATCTCCAGGTGTGCAAAATGCCGTACCCCACAAACTCCAAGCTGTTTTAGCATTTGGTAATCCTGTACCCAGTGACCCGCAAAATCTCCCAGGTGCAGAGGTAGAAGCAGAAATATTAAAGAAATACTACCAGACAGCGAAGTTTATATCCACAATGAAGCAACCCTAGAAAAGTTTAGATCGCAAGCATTGCGCTTTTCATTTGTGCATTTAGCAACTCACGGCTGTTTCCAAGCTGAAGACTGCAAAAAAGTTAATTTACTAAATAATAGATTACTATTTGCTGACAAACCCTTAGACATTGCCAATGCTGCTCTTTTAGGACTACAAGGCACACAATTGATTACTCTTAGTGCCTGTCAAACTGCTGTAGACACTAATTTTAATGGTGCAGGAATTGCAGGTGTTGCTTATATATTTGAGCGTGCTGGTGCTAAAGCTGTGATGGCAAGTTTGTGGGCAGTTGAAGATGAAGCAACTCAGCAATTAATGGTTAAATTTTATCAAACCTCAAGCAAGGTATGACGAAAGGAGAGGCTTTGCAACAAGCTAAGTTGAAACTAATTGCAGATCATCGCCATCCTTTTTATTGGTCGCCATTTGTCTTGATTGGCGATGCACGTTAAAGTAATTCGTAATTAAGCCATTAAAGTGTGTTAAAAATTTAGCCTAACTCACCACGATAGCGGTGCGTTAGGCGTTTTGATCATGTTTTGCAACTATTTTCGGTAAATAGACCACGTAGTAGAGGCACAGCCAAAGCGAATGGAATTCGCACGCTAGTTGCTCACGGGGAACCCGCATCACGCAGTGACAGAAAGAACGGCAAATTCAGTATTAAGAACTATTCTATTTCCCTCCTGACGAAAACTTACGAAGTCATCTGGACCAAGTCTTCTTGATAATTGTGGTACAAATCCGGTTCTTGAAGAATTATATAAAATATATTGTCCATCAAAATCAAGAGTTTCTCCAGGTTGTAAAGCTTGGCGTTCTGGCACCTTGTTCGGTCCAAAATCATAAAAAACTCTCGTAGCATTTGTATCATTGATAACTTCACCACCTCCAATAATTTCAGAGGCTTGATCGGAGCTTAATTCAGATAATGAATTTTCATCAAGGTCATCAAAGGTAATAGAAAAAGAATCTTTTTCTGTTTGAGAAGTTGTTTTTAGCATGATGAGTTTCCTCAAACTACTTCAACTAATATTAGTATGCTAAACTATCAAAGTTTTTTCAAGCATCTTAATGCTATGTAATGACTCTGGAAAGAGAATAATCGAAGCGAGTGGAAGGTGCAGTTAAAAAGGCAAACTCCGCAGAGGCAGACTAAGGTTAAGAAGGCTAGTAGACTGCTGATGCGGTTTTTGAAGTAACAAATGCAATATTTTAATGCTCTTTGTTTCTGTTGAAGCTATGAGATTGGTTAAGATTAGTAAACTCCTTCAAAGTAAAAAGCGACTAACTTAAGCAATTAATAATTTACAGGAATTTCTCTAAATACACTTATAAATGCGCTAGGTTTTGTAACCGGAAGATTACACTAGTTTTTTATAGGATAATAATCTAAGTACAGCGAATTTAGTCAATATTCTTATTAATTAAAAAAAGACGCTTAAGGGTGTCGAATCGGTTAACTAATTCAACACAGCTACACTGTACCTTAACAACTCGAAGTATAGGGTTATAGCCAATAACTAGACTTTACTGAAGTCGCTTTCTGCGGGTAGGTAAAACTCTGACAGTACTAAGGATAAACAATTTTTATACTTGTTCAATTCTGCGGTGGGGCATCCCGTGGAATTAAAATATCCTCTCAGTTAATATCTACACTGTATTGCTTGCAGTCAGTGTAGGAGTATGTCACGTAAATAAACTATTGGTAAGGACACAGCAATGCTGATGCTAACTTAAGCCCAAATCCTTTTAAAACCTCGTTTCCAGCCACTGGCTGGAAACGCTCGTCATTAGGTTACCGTCGCTAGTCTTGAGGCGACACCTTCATTAGGCATTCTAAGTCTTGACTTGGAACAAGATAATCACTTAAAGCTGATTCTAGAGTTGCTTTTGCGTTAAGTTCACACTAATGACAACTGTCATACGTGTCAAATTAACGTTAAATTGGCAATAGTATGCGACTCCAAACTGCTAGAACTATATTTCAACGTCAGGTTACTAGGGTAATCGCTTTACCCAGCGTTTTTTTGTTGCTGTTTTCTGGGATATCGCAGTGGCAAGTTAGCCGTTTGTTTTCAGCACTGCAATGGGTAGACCATACACATCAGGTAATTGGTCAGGCATACCGAACCCAGAAACTGCTAGAAGACTTGGAAACAGGATTACGTGGCTATATGCTCACAGGTGATCAACAATTCTTGGAGCCTTATTTAAAAGCTAGTCCGATTATTGATACCGTTTTTAAAGAATTAAGTGATTTAGTGTCGGATAATCCCAACCAGGTGCAAAGTGTCCATCAACTGATTAGGCAATATAATAATTGGAAACTTTTAGTATCTTTGCCGCAGAAACGTTATCAGTTAGGCGACGAGGTATCTTTGTTAAACCTCAAAGCTCGTAAACAGCGAATGGACACTATTCGCCGTGACATCAATAATTTTATTGCCATAGAAGAACAGCTACTAACCAAGCGCAGTGGAGCGGTACGTGAGACGACAATACAGTTAAGTGTAAGCAGTATTTTTTTGGCGCTCTTAATTGGCGCTATTCTAACTTTATTCATTCGACGACAAATCTTGAAGGTGTCAACAACTTATGAAGATGCTTTGAAAACCGCAATTGAGCAAACTCAAATTGTTCAACACTCTGCTCAACGCCTTGCCGATTTGCATGAAATTGATCGGGCGATTTTATCCGCTACACCTAATAATCAAATTATACAATTTGCTCTAGAACGGTTGCGTCAACTCGTAAATTGCCAACAAGCGTTTTTGGTATTATTCGATTTAAAAACCAAAACAGCTCAGGTGATTGAGAGTGGTACTGATGGCGTATTTCAGTCTGCTGAAGGTATGGCACTGCTAATGGAAGACTTTGCTAGTACTGAAGTTCTACAGCAACGGCAAATTCGTTTGATTCAAGACATTGCTCAATTAGAGCAGCGATCGCCAATTCTAGAGCAAATGCTGGCGGCAGGGTTACATAGTTGCTTAACAATTCCGATGCAGATTCAGGGAGCTTTGATAGGTGAGCTTCATCTTGCCAGCAGTGAAGTTGAGGCTTTTAACAACGAAAATCGGCAGATGGCTTGTGAAGTCACAGAACAGTTAGCGATCGCCATTCAACAATCTCAACTCCGTCAACAACTGCAAGAATATGCCGAAGAACTAGAGCATCGTGTTTTGGAACGCACTGCACAACTACAAGAAAGTAATCAAGACTTGGAAGCTTTTAGTTATTCCGTTTCTCATGACTTACGCGCACCTTTACGCACTATACAAGGCTTTGCTCAGGCATTACAAGAAGACTACAGCAGTCAACTAGATTCTTTTGGACAAAGCTACCTCAACTATATTAATGAAGGTGCGATGCAAATGGACGGCTTAATTACTGACTTGCTGTCTTATAGTCGTCTGAGTCGAAGCCAAATCGAAATTCAACCTGTTGACTTAGCTGTTGTAGTTAACGAAGCACTCAAAAAATTACAAGCACAAATCCAAGAACAACAGGCTCAAGTTACAGTTGACATTCCTTTAGTGCAAGTAATGGCTCACTATTCTACACTGATCCAAGCGGTGATAAATTTGATTAGCAACGCGCTCAAGTTTGTTCAACCAGGCGTATTACCTTTAATACACATTTACTCCCAGGAGTATATTCAAGAGGGTAAAAGTTGGATCAAATTGTGGATAGTTGACAATGGTATCGGCATTGCGCCAGAACATCAGGAACGTATTTTCCAAGTATTTGAACGACTTCATGGTATAGAAGTTTATCCAGGTACAGGTATTGGGTTAGCCATTATACGTAAAGCTCTAGAAAAAATGGGTGGTTTTTCTGGTGTAGAATCACAGTTAGGTCAAGGTAGTCGCTTCTTTTTTACTTTGCCAAAAGCTGTTTTGGAGAACAACTGCATTAGCTCTTAATACTTGGGAGAGAAGACAAAGACTTGAGGATTGTTTAGGTTTAATACAGGTAAATCCTCAGTGTTTTTAGAAGTTGAGATATATCTAAAGTGAATCCTAAACAAAGTTAGATAACATAACTTTGTTTCAATCAGCTACACCAATAAACAGTCAATTAGGTGCAAAATCTCAATTATTTTAGGAGAAGTTGCTGAGATATGAAATTGCTATTAACTACAGACAGGAAATAAATTCTTTGTATGCAGACACAGGACACAATTTTACTAGTCGAAGATAATTCAAGAGATATTCTCCTGATCCAAAGAGCTTTCCGCAAAGCTGGGATTGTTAACCCAATTCAAGTAGTGAACGATGGAGATGCAGCTGTGCTTTACTTATCTGGAGAGGAACCTTATAGCAAACGTAGTCATTATCCTTTACCAGCACTAATATTACTCGATCTCAAACTTCCGCGCCGCTCTGGGGCTGAGGTTTTGATGTGGTTACGGCAGCAACCTATACTCAAGCGGATGCCAGTCGTGGTTCTGACTTCTTCGCGGGAATATGCCGATGTTAATCATCTTTATGACTTAGGTGTTAACGCCTATATGGTCAAACCTGTTGCTTTTGATAATTTAGTTGAAATTATCGATATTCTTAACCGACATTGGATAGTTTTTAATGAAAAGCCACAAATTAAAATTTCGTAAATTATCTTTATAAGCTTGCATATTAACTTTAACAACCTCATGTTGAAATGGTATTACACATCCTTATAATAGACGATAATCCTCACGATCGCCTGTTAGCAATTCATGCATTGGAACAAGAATTTGCTGATCTTCAGATTAAGCAAGTTATTCGTCCAGAAGAGCTAGAGGAGGCGTTGTCAACAGGAAATTTTGATGTAGTAATTACTGACTATCAACTTCGATGGAGTGATGGTATAACTGTTCTGCAAAAATTTAAAAGCCGTTATCCTGAACTGCCGATAGTGATGTTCACTAATAGTGGTTCAGAAGAAATTTCTGTAGAGGCAATGAAGTCAGGGTTAGACGATTATGTAGTTAAGTCTGCGCGTCATTATATGCGTTTACCTGTAGCGGTGCGTTTTGCAGTAGAACGGGCTGCAATTAAACGTAAAGTTCAAGGTCTAGAATTACGCTTTCAAACCCTGCTGAATCAACTAAATGTAGGAGTTTATCGTCTGACAGGAGATGATACTTTATTAGAAAGTAATGGTGCATTTCTGCATCTGCTGGGTATAAATTCCTTGGCTAAAATTCCAGAAAGCCACACCCTTGCACCTTATTTTCAGCCAGGAGATTATGTCAAACTCTTGCAAGAACTCAAACAAACTGATGATTCACTCGAACGTGAAGTACTTTTACGGCGAGCAGATGGCAATGAAATTTGGGTGCGGATTAGTCAGACTTTGAGCGCTAACAATGAGATTACAGTGATTGATGGCATCATTGAGGACATTACGGCACGTAAGCAGGCAGAGCAAGAGCGAGAACAATTGCTGCAACGGGAACAAGCTGCACGGGCAGAAGCAGAAGCAAGTAACCTAATTAAAGATGAATTTCTTAGCGTTTTATCTCATGAACTGCGATCGCCACTTAATCCTATACTCGGTTGGTGTAGGCTACTTACTAACCACCAGTTAAACGAGTCTAAGAAAACTGAAGCTATAGCCATTATTGAGCGCAATGCAAAATTGTTGGCTCAGATGATAGAAGACCTTTTAAATATTTCTCAAATTCTGCAAGGTAAACTCAGCCTGAATATTTACTCTGTAGATTTAGTATCTATAATTTCGCTAGCGCTAGAAAGTGTTCAGTTAGCGGCCCAAGCCAAAAACATTCAACTGCACAGTATTTTAACATCGAATGTATGTTTTGTTTTGGGAGATCCCACTCGTTTACAACAAGTATTTTGGAATTTGCTGTTTAATGCTATCAAGTTCACACCTGCTGGTGGTTCTGTAGAAATTCGCTTAGAGCAAGTTGATACACAAGCCCAGATACAAGTCACCGACACAGGCCAAGGAATTAGCCACGACTTTTTACCTTACGTGTTTGATAAATTCCGTCAAGCAGATAGCAAGACTACTAGAAGCGTTGGTGGATTGGGAATGGGGCTGGCAATTGTCAAACATCTCGTAGAGTTGCATGGTGGTCAAGTCTGGGCAGAAAGTCTTGGTGAAGGACAAGGTAGTACCTTTACCGTCAGACTACCATTAATGACAAAACAGATTCAAACAAATATAAACATTAAACAGTTTGATAATCGCCTAAATTTAAGTGGTATCCGAGTCTTACTAGTAGATGATGAAGTTGATTCTAAGGAATTAGCTGATTTTATACTTCAAGAGTATGGGGCAGAAGTAATAAGTGTAGGATCGCCGTTTGAAGTTATTTCAACTTTGATGGATTTTCAGCCAGATGTATTAGTGTTAGATATTGGAATGCCCGATATGGATGGCTATATGCTGCTGGAAGAAATTAGAAGTTTGCCACCAGAGCAAGGAGGGCAAATTCCAGCGATCGCATTGACAGCTTATGCCGGCAAGGTGGACAAGCAACAAGCAATCTCAGCAGGGTTTCAAGCACATTTACCCAAGCCAGTAGACGCTGATCAGTTAGTAGAAGTTATTGCCGAACTTGTAAAGCCAACCTTTTAGTCACAACAGCTTCAGCACGGTTCTTTGGAGGAAAATAAGGGTATTTTTATCAGAGATGGAGTTTGTTCGTAAATAACGATATCTATTGGGTTTCAAATTCTTTGAGTCCACGTAGGCGGGCTTAGTTTGTGTAGCAGCGATTTCTAATCGCCTGGTATATTTGCAAATGCGATCGCCAAAGCTACTTTTGTGAAAGAACATAGGAAAAAAAACTTTGGCAATTAGTTGAAAAAGTTATAATAAGTCCTAATCTTATTGAGTTATTTGAAGATATCAAAATTAGCTATTTTTACTCAAGTCTTCAAACATAACAAATTCGTAGAATAGTTGAGAATTATTCGTGCAAAATCAAAATAACTTAATCAAAATGTTAATTTTTAAAAGATAATAAATTTCTATGATTCTGTAGTAGTTGGATTTAGAATTCTCAAAATCCAGAAGAGTCTAAATTATAATCCTCCTCGTACTTGAAGTAGAAGGAGGATTAAACATCCCTAATTAGCAATGCTGATGATTGCGGTTATGGGGAGCTAGCTGCAAACTTGCAGACATGTCTTAGATTCTGTTTGATTAAGCAACGATCTCAAAGTTTATAGCTCTCAACACGGGTGATGCTGTGGATGCATTGTTATCGTTATCAATGTTGGCAAACAGACTACCTGTGCCAAAGCCTGGTGATGTCAAGTTCTGGTTGAAGTACAAATTGCCAGTTCCAAGGCTGTAAGTAATGATTCCAGAGCTAGTTGCAGCTGCTGTATCATTAGCTACTATCCTAATATCAGACAGGTTGTTGAGTCCGACGAAAGTTGTCCCAGACAGGACAATTCTGTCAGAATTGCGGTTGAAGTCAGTAATTTCATCTACGCCGAAACTAGCAGCACTATATTGAGCGCCTGAGTTGAACACAAAGCGATCGCTACCACCACCGCCTGTTAGGATATCATTACCAGCGCCACCCCTTAAGACATCACTACCAGCATCACCATTAAGGACGTCATTGCCAGCCCCACCAATTAGGCTGTCACTGCCGTTACCCCCAAAGCCGGTTAATGGTGTAGATGTGCCACTACCATCAAGAAAGTCATTTCCAGCACCGCCTGTAAACAGTACTGCACTGACGCTAGTTCCCGCTAGGTTATTAACATCAAGGATGTCATCGCCTCCGCCACCATTGATTTCAAAGCTATCTGCGGTGTCTACAGTCAGGGTGAAAGGAACTAAGTTGAGCCGATCAAAGATTGCTCTTCCTTGGGCATCTTGTTCCAGGCGGAAGGTGTCTCCCGCAGCTGCGGCACCGTTGACCTCAACCACGTCATCGCCAGCATTACCACTGATTCTGTCGCTACCGTCACCGTTGTTCCAGATCAGTCGGTCGTTGCCTGCTCCACCAGTGAAAGTGTCGTTGCCACGATCTCCGATTATGGTATCGTTCCCGCCCCCACCGGATAGAAAGTCGATACCATCGCCACCTCGTAGCAAGTCATTACCAGCGTCACCATTAAGGGTGTCATTTCCAGTTCCACCAATTAGGGTGTCATTACCAATTTCACCAGAGGCAGTTAAGGGTGTTGATGTGCCACTACCATCAAGAGAGTCATTGCCAGCACCGCCTGTAAAGCTGACTGCACTGACGCTAGTTTCCGCCAAGTCGTTAACATCGAAGATGTCATCGCCTCCGCCACCATTGACTTCAAAGCTCTCTGCGGTGTCTACAGTCAGGGTGAAAGGAACTAGGTTGAGTCGATCAAAGATTGCTCTTCCTTGACCATCTTGTTCCAGGCGGAAAGTGTCTCCCGCAGCTGCGGCACCGTTGACCTCAACCACGTCATCGCCAGTATTACCACTGATTCTGTCGCTACCGTCACCGTTGTTCCAGATCAGTCGGTCATTACCTACTCCGCCACTGAAAGTATCGTTGCCACGATTTCCGATGAGGGTATCGCTCCCGGTCCCACCGAATAGAAAGTCGAGACCATCGCCACCTTGTAAGAGATCATTGCCAGTGCCACCTCGTAAGGTATCATCACCAGCGCCACCATTGAGGGTGTCATTTCCACCGAAACCATTAAAGTCATCAGAAGCGGCATCACTAGTACCTGTATCTGCTCTATTGGTTGATCCTGGTCCTGGGGTCCAAATTACTGCCATGATTGATTCTCCTAATTCTGGATTTCTAAGTGAACAATGAGCTACTAGTAGTTCAGTTTTAAGAAAAGTATGAAAATACTAGTTTCTATTTATGAACTACAAAGCTTAATAGCTTTTAGCTGCTAAGTATTACTCAGGGGTGTATTTATTTTTTATGCAGAATATTGGTTTTTGGAAAACTTCCTTACTATAAAACCATATGGTTAAGGTAAGGCTAAACATCTATTATCAAAGTCAATTTTTTAACGTAGACGCCACAGGCTTCTGCCAACGAGCAGCGTCTTGCAGAGAAGGCGCAGAGAGAAGAAATAAATGTTTAAACCAAGTATATTATACTATGAAATTTGCAGACAGACTTTACTACATTCTGACTTTTTAGGTCATGTAGAAAAGAAAAAATGGCTCGCAAATTCCTTTGCTGAAGAGGCTTTCAGCGAATTAAATGATCTTAAATAAAGTTTAAAAAATAGATGAGAATTAAATAGTAACCCGTGTTTATGCTGTGATTTTAGTGACAAACAATTAACTAATTAGCAGTATTAATAAGCGAGTATTTATCTGTAAAATATAGTGAGGTTTTATCCATAGTATATAAAAGTTCCAGCGATCTAAACGCAAGTATGAATACCAATTCATACTTTTACTAATGAAGGGTTTTTACTGAAGATTGAAGCATTCGTTTTTGCATTTACTCTCAAATGAGCATTTATTTAATGAGTAAAATGTAATACTTTGATTTGATTAAATATTTTTTTATAAAGTTAGTTCCAGTGGACTGGAGTGATATCATGTTCGGTAAATTACTTTTCATTCTCGAAGAACCCCACCAAAGCTGTGCTTTATATCCCTCCCCAGATCGCAGAGAGGGGTCGGATGTCGGGTGTTAAGATATGCAGCGATATAATAAGGAACGTGAATTACCTGAATTACTTCAGGCAGAGATCGTTGAAGCAGGAATCACGCGACTTTGAGTCGTGTGAGGTTCAAATGAAGCGCCACTGAATGCACGACTTTGTCGTTGCAAAGTACCTAGAGGTTGATAACCCGCAACTTGGGTTGATGATTAATTTTGGATGTTTTTATGGAGCGGTTATAAAATTTTTGGCATTTTCTCATTCCCTGGCTGACAACCAGAGAATGAGAGAAACTAAATCGCGGCTAAATTGCCCCAACCCACGTAGGGTAATTTTGCAGCCGTTACCCGAACTTGGTCAGCATTCGCTACTAACTGACCGCAAGCGTCCCAAGTCCCAGAAATAAATGTGCTTCTTGTCCCTTCACCGATCGCAACTGGGGCAGTATAATCACCAATTTGCACTTGCAAGGTTTCCAGATTTACTGTCACAGTGGCTTGGGGATTGGCAGCCACTAACTCTTGCAGTTGTTTAACAGTAACAGCATCGGCAGTCACACAAGGTATGCCCATTGCCACACAGTTACCAAAAAAGATTTCTGCGAAGCTTTCACCGATTAAAGCTTGGATTCCCCATTTTGCGATCGCTTGGGGTGCATGTTCCCGTGATGAACCACAGCCAAAGTTGCGGTTGACTATTAAAATATTTGCCCCTTGATACTGGGGTTGGTCAAAGGGATGTTCACCTTTAAGTGCTGTCCGGTCATCAATAAATGCACCTTCACCTAACCCATCAAAGGTAACGGCTTTCAAATATCGCGCGGGAATGATGCGATCGGTATCTATATCATTGCCTACTAAGGGTATACCGCGCCCTGAAACTGTTTTAACTTCACTCACCATAAACTTTATTTACCTATCATTTCAATGACAGCCTGTTAATTTCTACAAATGACCAATGACAAATGACAAAAAAATTACAGCAACTCACGCACATCAGAAACTTCGCCTTTAATCGCAGCAGTAGCGACCATCGCCGGACTCATTAACAATGTCCGACCGGAAGAGGAACCCTGTCTTCCTTTAAAGTTGCGGTTGGAGGAAGAAGCGCTGATTTGTCTTCCTTGTAGCTTATCGGGATTCATGGCTAGGCACATGGAACATCCCGGTTCACGCCATTCAAATCCGGCTTCTTGAAAGATTTTATCCAGTCCTTCAGCTTCCGCCTCTTCTTTCACCCTTTCAGAACCAGGAACAACGAAGGCTTTGATTCCCTCCGCGACGTGGCGACCTTTGGCGATTTTCGCAGCTTCTCGCAAATCGCTAATTCTGCCGTTGGTGCAACTACCAATAAAGCAGACATCTATTTTAGTGCCCTTGATCGGTTGACCAGGATATAAATCCATGTAGCGGTAAGCTTCTTCAGCAATAAATCGGTCTTCTTCTAGCAGTTCTTCTGGTTGAGGCACTGACTGGTTGACACCGATACCTTGACCGGGAGTAATCCCCCAGGTGACGGTAGGAGGAATTTCCGCAGCGTCAAATATGACTACATCATCGTACTGGGCATCAGCATCGCTCTTGATGGAATCCCACCAAGCCACTGCTTTATCCCAATCTGCATCAATGGGTGCAAAATCTCTGCCTTTGAGGTAGTCGTAGGTGACTTGATCTGGATTGACATAGCCGCATCTAGCACCGCCTTCGATCGCCATATTGCAGACAGTCATCCTCTCTTCCATGTTCATTTGCTCGAATGTCGTACCGGCAAATTCGTAAGCATAGCCCACGCCACCTTTAACACCAAGGGTGCGGATGATATGTAAAATTACATCTTTGGCGTAAACACCAGGGTTGAGAGTGCCGTTAACTTCGATTCTGCGGACTTTCAGTTTGGAGAGAGCAAGCGTTTGGGAAGCGAGAACATCCCGGACTTGGCTAGTACCAATACCAAATGCGATCGCACCAAATGCCCCATGACTGGAAGTGTGGCTATCTCCACAAGCGATCGTCATTCCTGGCTGAGTCAGCCCAAGTTCTGGAGCGATGACATGAACTATTCCCTGACTACCAGAACCGATATTGTAAAAAGTTATGTTATTTTCTTGACAGTTATTTTCAAGCGCTTGAATCATTTCCTCTGCCAAGCTATCGACAAAAGGACGCGCCTGATTTTCTGTCGGCACAATATGATCCACTGTAGCGACAGTCCGCTCTGGAAACAGTACTTTTAGACCCCTCTCACGTAACATAGCAAAGGCTTGGGGACTGGTGACTTCATGAATTAGGTGAAGCCCGATAAATAGTTGCGTCAGTCCTGAGGGAAGTGTACCAACGGTGTGTAAGTTCCAAACTTTATCAAACAGGGTACCTTTGCTCATACGTCAATCAATATTTCAAGAGTCCGGTCTTAAATAGTATCAAAAAAAAGTCTCGGTTTTTGCAGATCACTTAATATTACTTACAGCTTTGTACTCTTATTTCTCTGCGCCTCTGTGGTTTTTTTCTTCCTTAACAAGCTCCCCAGACGCAGAGATCACAGAGCAAGAGAGGTAAAAGCGAAGATTCTCCGAAATATTTAGATGCAAAGATGTAAATAACTTTATCCTTTTACACAAGGATATGTTAAGAAAATACGAGATAATTGCACTACCAGCATTATGCCCATAGATTTACGGGAATTTTATCAGGCTAGCGATCCCAGCAGAACTCTGTTTGTCAACAATAGCTCTGATAGCAAGTATTACATAGATTTTTCCTCAGTCCGGGGTGGTGATATTCTTGGCAAGCTGAAGCAGAAAATTACCTTTTTTAAACCTAATGAACCCACTTGCACTTTATTTACTGGGCATATTGGTTGTGGAAAATCGACAGAACTATTACGATTACAGGCAGAACTGGAAAAGTTAGGCTTCCACGTCGTCTATTTTGAGTCTAGTGAAGACTTGGAGATGACCGATGTCGATATTGCTGATGTGCTGCTAGCGATCGCTCGTCGTGTGAGTCAAAGTCTGGATAAAATTACTTTGGAGTCACCTAACAAATTTAATGAGTTGCTGCAAGGTGCTTGGAAAATCTTAAACTCCGAGGTGACAGGGGTAAAAGTTAAGGTTCCGAATGTCGGCGATTTTGGTGTCACTTCTGAAAAAGATAAGCTTTCTCTGTCTGTGGGTATTGGTGAAATCACTAGCAAGATGAAAAATGACCCAACCCTGCGAGAAAAACTCAATCAGTATTTAGCACCGCAAAAAACTAAGCTGCTAGAAGCGATTAATCAAGAATTATTGGAACCTGCCGTGGCTAAACTCAAACAGCAGGGTAAAAATGGTCTGGTGGTAATTGTCGATAATCTTGACCGCATAGATAATCGTGTCAAACCTTGGGGTCGTCCGCAGCAGGAATATTTATTTGTAGACCAGGGTGAGTTTTTGACAAGGCTGAATTGTCATCTACTCTACACTATGCCCTTGGCTTTGAAGTTTTCCAACGATTACGGAATGCTAACTCAGCGTTTCCCAGAAGACCCCAAGGTGTTACCGATGGTACCTGTACAAAGGACTGATGGCAGTGTTCATACAGAGGGAATGGCACTCATGCAGCAGATGGTATTAGCTAGAGCTTTTCCTGACATGACACCAGAGGAGCGTTTAAATAAAGTTACCGAAATTTTTGATAGTGCTGCTAGCTTAGAACGCTTGTGTAAAATGAGTGGTGGTCATGTGCGGGATGTGCTGAGGCTGCTAAATACCTGGATTATGGAAGAAATGAGTCTTCCCTTAACCGGTGAAACCTTAGAGCAAGTGATTCGTTCTCGGCGGAATGAAATCATGTTGCCAATTTCTGATGATGAGTGGCAATTGTTACGCCATGTCAAGGACAGGAAAAAGGTGAGTGATGACCACGGATATCAAAAACTGATTCGCAGTCGGTTTGTCTTTGAATATCGGGATAGTGGCGAGACTTGGTTTGATGTTAATCCGATTTTGGCTGAGGCCAGAGAGTTGCAATGAAAACAATCCAAGAGTTAAAGACTCGGATTAAAGAACTCAGTCAACAAGCTGTTGAATTTAGTAGAAAAGCATCTGAAGTATGCTTAAGTGACCGTCAGCAAGCCAAGTATTTTAGACAGCAAGCAAGGGAAGCTAGCAAACACGCTCAAGTATTAATACAGGAGTTAAAATGCCAGGAAGTTTAATTTTGTAGTCAACTTAGAGCCACGGCGAATGGAATTCGCGGCTATACAAACAAAGTCCACCTCCGTGGACTAAGAGAAAATCAAGGGTTTGAAACCCACGGAGGTGGGTTTTGCCTGTGTAGACGCGGTTTCTAACCGCCCTTTTAACTTATGACAAACTCGCAATCACCAAAAGATGACCATGTAAACAGCGAGCGCTCTCTGAAACAATTAGCTTGGGCGATCGAGTCCTCCGTGGGACAGTTTAAGCTGATATTGGCACGGTGTAATTATGCTAGCTTGCGCGATCGCCTCATCCAAAGATTGCGAGAAATTTGTCAAGTTGAAATTCGTGTCTTGACAGTGCAGCAATCTCACAGGACTCTTTATACTGCCATTCAGGAAGAATTTGGCGAAGAAATACCAGCCTGTGTGATGGTTGTGGGTTTGGAATCAGTGCAGAATTTATCTGTGATGTTAACTTCTGCCAATCAGGTGCGAGAAGATTTTCGCAAGAATTTTGCTTTTCCCTTAGTGTTGTGGATTGACAATGAAATCTACAAACAACTAATACAGCTTGCGCCAGATTTAGAAAGTTGGGCAACTACGAGAGATTTTGCCATCTCAACACAAGAATTAGTAGATTTTATCATCCAAACGGCTAATCAATGGTTTAGTAATAGCTTAAAAATTAGCGTAGATGAATATATAAAACTGGAAAAGGAGTTAGAAGCGGCGCAAATATATTTAATTAAAAACCCAGATGTTTATAATTTGGAAATGCAAGCTAAGTTAGAATCTTTGTTAGGTTTTATCAAACAGATAAATAATCAAAAAGATTCGGCGTTGGAGCATCATCATAAAGCTTACAAGCTTTGGCAGCAAACTAATAATTTAGAATTACAGCTAAAAATCCTCGGTGACATTGGCTTTTGCTATTATCTCAAAGCCTTTAAACATCAAGATATCACTCATCCAAATTGGCAAGCAACTTGGCATTATATTCAAGAATATATTAATTTTATTTACCAGTTCAATAGTCCAGATTTAATTGCTAGTGCAGTAGTTAAATTCGGTGATATCATGCGAGACTTGCAACAGTGGGAAATCTTGGGGAGTCTTTCGCAACAAGCTTTAGTAATCCATCAAAATAACAACCAGCTAAGAGAATTAGCCAAAGATTACGGTTTTTTAGCTGAAGTGGCTTTAGCTCAAAATAATTGGGTTCAAGCAAATCAGTTAGTTAAACAAGCCTTGGAAGTTTTTGCAGCAATTCATAATCAGGAATCAGCAAATATAGCAGAGGTTTTATCAGATATTCCCGAAAGGGTTTTAGAATCAAAAGATTGGAGCTTATATCAGTTTATTTTAGGTCGTTCTCAATACCATTTAGGTCAAATTAAACAGGCAACTTTCAGCTTAGAAAATGCTAGGGATGTCGGTAATCCCCTAGAAGATGTCAGGCTTTACTTGGATATTCTCAGGTTTTTGCAGCAGCTTTACTTTGAGCAGAAAGAATATCTCGAAGCATACAAAATTAAACAGCAACAGCGTTCTATTGAACAGCAATTTGGCTTGCGGGCTTTTATTGGTGCGGGTAGATTAGAAGCTACAAAACAGGCATTTGTAGAGACATTGCGCTCAAACTCTCCCCAAGGAAATATTGCCCCAGAAATTGCTGCATCTGGTCGCCTCTTGGATATAGAACGTTTGATTGAACGCATGGGTCGCCCTGATTATAAGTTGATAGTAATTCATGGGCAATCGGGTGTAGGCAAAAGTTCCCTGGTAAATGCGGGACTAGTGCCGGCTTTAAAGAATAAAGCGATCGGTATTCAAGATTATTTGCCCGTGGTAATGCGCGTTTACACCAACTGGGTGGAAGAATTGGGGAGGCTTTTGGGAGGGAGTGGGGAGTCGGGAGTGGGGAATGGGGAGTGGGGAGAGTTAAAACCTCAACGTTCAGACTCTAAACTCGGAACTTCAGCCTCTGAACTCGGAACTTCGACCTTTGAACTCGGAACTTCAGCCTCTGAACTAGGAACTTCGACCTCTGAACTCGGAACTTCAGCCTTTGAACTAGGAACTTCGACCTCTGAACTCGGAACTTCAGCCTCTGAACTCCAAAATCCCCACTTTGTACAGACGCGATTCATCGCGTCTCTCCCCACTCCCCACTCCCTCCTCTCCCAACTTCGCAAAAACGAACAGCACAACCTCCGCACAGTCATAATTTTCGATCAATTTGAGGAATTTTTCTTTGTTTACACCGAACCTGCACAAAGAAAGCAATTCTTTGAGTTTTTGGGAGAATGTCTGAATGTTTTATCGGTGAAAGTTATCTTATCGCTGCGGGTAGATTACATCCATTACTTGCTAGAGTGCAATGATTTGTCCAGTCTCAAGATTATTGGCAATGACATTCTCAGTAATAATGTGCTTTACAAGTTGGGGAACTTCTCACCTGCTGATGCCAAGTCAATTATCCAGCGTTTAACCAAAAATACTAGTTTTCGCTTGGAAGATGCTTTGATTGATCAACTGGTGGAAGATTTAGCCGGGGAATTGGGTGAAGTTCGTCCCATTGAGTTGCAGGTTGTGGGGGCACAACTGCAAACTGAGAATATTACAACTCTGGCAGAATATCAACAGCGTGGAACTAAGGAGGAATTGGTTAAAAGTTATTTGAATGAAGTTGTTAATGATTGCGGTGAAGAAAATCAGCAAGCAGCAGACATACTACTGTATTTGCTGACCGATGAAAAAGGAACTCGCCCTCTCAAGACTCGCGCTGAATTGGAACGCGATTTGTTGCCGTACTTATCGGAGATCCCCCCAACCCCCCTTAAAAAGGGGGGCTTAATTTCTTTAACCCCCTTTTTAAGGGGGTCGCCACAGGCGGGGGGATCAGAGGCTAGGGAAGATAAAGCTGTTGAAATCAGCAAATTAGATTTAGTGTTAGAGATTTTTGTCCAATCTGGCTTAGTGGTTTTGCTACCAGAAAACCCCGCCGACCGTTATCAACTGGTACATGACTACATCGCCGCCTTTATCCGCCAGCAACAGGAACCGAAGTTAAAGCAGGTAATGGTGGAACTAGAAAAAGAACGAGAACAAAGAAAGCTGAGTGAAGCAAAACTCAATGGCTTTTTGAAACTTGCCCTTTTTGGTTCAGTTGCAGCAGGATTAGTGTTAGCTGGACTAACATTTACAGCTTGGGATGCAGCACAAAAGGCAGAAGAGAAAAAAAAAGAAGCTGAAATCAGTGAAATTAATGCCCTTGCTAACTCTTCAGCCGCCTTTTCTGCCTCTGGGCAAATCTGGGATGCACTGACAGAAGGCTTAAAAGCGGGCAGAAAACTGAAAAATGCCGGGAAGGTGGCGGTAGATACCCAGATCCAGGTTGTGGGAACATTGCGGAAAGCTGTGTTCTTACAGCCAGAGAACAAATTTCAAGAACTGAATACATTAGAAGGGCATAGCAGTGGAGTCATTAGCGTGGTGTTCAGCCCCGATGGGCAAAGGCTGGCTTCTGCAAGTGCTGACAACACTATCAAACTCTGGAATGTCGCCACAGGCAAAGTTGTGCAAACCCTGACTGGGCATAGTGGTTGGGTTTATAGCGTGGTGTTCAGCCCCGATGGGCAAAGGCTGGCTTCTGCCAGTGCTGACAGCACCATCAAACTCTGGAATGTGTCCACAGGCAAACCTCTGCAAACCCTGACTGGGCATAGCAGTTGGGTTTATAGCGTCGTGTTCAGCCCCGATGGGCAAAGGCTGGCTTCTGCAAGTTCTGACAGCACCATCAAACTCTGGAATGTGTCCACAGGCAAACCTCTGCAAACCCTGACTGGGCATAGCAGTTGGGTTTATAGCGTCGTGTTCAGCCCCGATGGGCAAAGGCTGGCTTCTGCAAGTTTTGACAAGACGATCAAACTCTGGAATGTGTCCACAGGCAAACCTCTGCAAACCCTTACTGGGCATACCATTAGGGTCAGTAGCGTGGTGTTCAGCCCCGATGGGCAAAGGCTGGCTTCTGCAAGTTCTGACAGCACCATCAAACTCTGGAATGTGTCCACAGGCAAAGCTGTGCAAACCCTGACTGGGCATAGCAGTGGGGTCAGTAGCGTGGTGTTCAGCCCCGATGGGCAAAGGCTGGCTTCTGCAAGTTCTGACAGCACCATCAAACTCTGGGATGTCGCCACAGGCAAAGCTGTGCAAACCCTGACTGGGCATAGCAGTCTGGTCTATAGCGTCGTGTTCAGCCCCGATGGGCAAAGGCTGGCTTCTGCAAGTTCTGACAACACGATCAAACTCTGGGATGTGGCCACAGGCAAAGCTGTGCAAACCCTGACTGGGCATAGCAGTCCGGTCTCTAGCGTCGTGTTCAGCCCCGATGGGCAAAGGCTGGCTTCTGCAAGTTCTGACAACACGATCAAACTCTGGGATGTGGCCACAGGCAAAGCTGTGCAAACCCTGACTGGGCATAGCAGTCCGGTCTCTAGCGTGGTGTTCAGCCCCGATGGGCAAAGGCTGGCTTCTGCAAGTGATGACAAGACGATCAAACTCTGGGATGTCGCCACAGGCAAAGCTGTGCAAACCCTGACTGGGCATAGCAGTGGGGTCAGTAGCGTGGTGTTCAGCCCCGATGGGCAAAGGCTGGCTTCTGCAAGTGATGACAACACGATCAAACTCTGGGATGTGGCCACAGGCAAAGCTGTGCAAACCCTGACTGGGTATAGCAGTGCGGTCAGTAGCGTGGTGTTCAGCCCCGATGGGCAAAGGCTGGCTTCTGCAAGTTATGACAAGACTATAATTATATGGAATTTGGATTTAAATAAGTTAGTCAAAGATGGTTGTGGCTTGCTCAACAATTATTTAGTTGTCCATCCAGAAGTGCTGCAAGAACTAACAGAATGCCAAACTCCGCCTCGGCTGGTGCAAGCTGCGACAGTATTAGTTATCCAAGGTGAAAAGCTAGCGCGAAATGAAGACGTTGATAATGCTGTTGTCAAATTCCGCAAAGCACAGCAGTGGGATGCTAATTTAAGATTTGAACCCCAGGTAAAAGCACAAGAGTTTGTCAACAAAGGCAAAGCTGAACGCTCAGTTGCTGAAGGAAACAGTCGCTTACAAGAGGAAAAGTTTAAGGAAGCACTAGCAGCTTATACCGCAGCCCTCAAGCTCGATCCAAAAGTCTTAATTTCTGCTAATTCTTGGAATACACTATGCAGGTACGGGAGTCTGCAAAAACAAGCCATTGATGTGTTACCAGCCTGTGAAAAAGCCGTTGCACTTGCACCCGAAGATGGCAACATTCGTGATAGTCGTGGCTTGGCTAGGGCGCTGACAGGTAACTATCAAGGGGCAATTACAGACTTTGAAGCATACATCGCCCAGCCTGGAGATAAAGATAGTAAAGCACAACGGCAGCGCTGGGTGAAAGATTTACGGGCGGGGAAGAATCCGTTTACAGAAGCAGAGCTTAAAAAGTTACAGAATTAGGGAATTGGGCATTGGGCATGAGGGACATCCAAGAATTAAATTACTCAATTCCTACATCCAACGTCACTATCCAATTCTTTCTCCCCCTGCCTGTCTCAACAGATAAATATTCTTAACTGAACCGTATTGGGATAAAATTCTCTCCCCATCTTTTCATCTTCCTTATTGCATAGAATAGTTGTATTGAGTCATCAATTCCCTATGACTGTAACCACCAAAAAACTGACTTTTGCTGAGTATCTCAAATATAACGATCGCACGGATACCCAATATGAATTGGTAGATGGAGAATTAATCCCCATGAGTCTTGGCACTGGCAAGCACGGCGGTATCTCAAAGTTTTTAGAACGAAGCTTTGATGACGAAAGTGCCTTCAGGGACAAGAACTGGACAGCACAAAAGTTTTCTGTGGGAGTGCGTTCTCCACGCTCTGGACGTTGGGACACCTCACGAATTCCAGATGTGGTAGTATTACCAACACAGCAATGGGAAGCACTTTCCAATCGAGAAGCTGTAATTGAACTCAACGAAATACCTCCCATACTAGTAGTAGAAGTAGTCAGCGAATCTACACAAACCACAGACTACCGCAGTAAACGTTCTGAGTATGCTGTTCTCGGAATTCCTGAATACTGGATTGTTGACCCCATTCAAGAGGTGGTAACAATATGCACCTTAGTAGAAGGGTTCTATGATGCTGTTACATTCCGAGGGCAAGAACGCATCATCTCTTCGACTTTTCCACACTTGGATTTTAGTGCTGAACAAATCTTGGCAGGACATAAGTAAATGGCATACAGCGATTTTAGTCTGGCTAAGGTGAAAAAGAGTTTTGACTTAACACTCGATGAAACTCGGAATTTATTTGCTGATACAAAACCTGTGACACCATCAGAAACACTCAGAACGATTTTAATAGATTACATCCCTTTAGCAACTGCAATTTCAACCGAAAAAGCTAGGTCGGAGTTTTTAATTGCACCAATTCTGGCAGACGTAAGACGATTATTAAATAATAAAATCTCTCTGTTCTCTGGAAATGAATTTAACGTTGATGCGACTCAAGGCTTACAAGGCTTTTGTGATTACATCATCAGCAATTCCCAAGAACAATTATTTATTTCTGCTCCGGTAATGTTTATTTTTGAAGCGAAAAAAGAAGATATTATCGGCGGTCTGGTTCAATGTGTAGCGGCAATGATTGCGGCGCAACTATTCAATCAAAATCAAGGCAATGAAGTTGGACGAATTTACGGCTCAGTTACTAGTGGAACTAACTGGAAGTTCTTATTTTTAGAAGGGGCAACTGTTTATATAGATTTGACTGAGTACTATATTAAAGAAGTTGATAAAATATTGGGTATTTTATTGCAACCTTTTCAATCTATTTTAACTGCTGTTTGAATATATATAGGAATCGTATTTTATTTTTGAAATTATCTATGTGGGCGGTGAGTGGGGAGTGGGGAGTAGGGAATAGGGAATTAGGCTTTTCGATATGTACCGAGCTTTTTCAGAAATCAAACATTAGTCCTATAGCAGGTGCTGATGTAACTTACTTGGTCAAGTTTTAAAATTTGCTAAAAAATAAGAGAAGTTAAAAAACTAGTCTACCATTACCACTATTCAATTGATATGAGCCTATATTGTCTAGTTCACGGTGCTTTCCAAGCCACGTGGTGTTGGGATTTGCTAATTCCCTACTTAGAAGCACAGGGTCACAAAACTGTAGCAATGGATTTGCCAATTGAAAATACATCTGCTACTTTGTCTCAATTTGCAGATGTAGTAATTCAAGCGCTGCCAAAAACTGATGATGATATTGTCCTAGTCGGTCACTCAATGGCTGGTACTATAATTCCCCTGGTTGCTGAAGCGGTAAAAGTGCGTCAACTAGTGTTTGTGGCTGCGCTGATACCTTATCCCGGAATCAGTACACTCGATCAATTTGCTCATCATCTTGATTCTGATACGCTCAAATCATTCAATTACCAGCCAAAAGAGCTAAGTAAACTCCAACAGTTCTACGATGAGCCTGATATGTTTGAACCAGCTTCCGTAGGCAAAGATTATTCGGACGAAGCAGTATTAAGGGAGTTTTTCTATCATGATTGTCAACCGGATGTAACACAGTGGGCAATCTCGAAAAGTCGTTCGCAACAATCTATGGCATATATATTTGAAACGAATCCTCTAAAAGCTTTGCCAAATGTAGAGCGTAAATATATTGTTTGTACCGATGACCGAATATTGTCTCCTACATGGTCACGCTACGCTGCACAAAAACGCTTAGGAGTCGATGCCATTGAGCTACCTTCTGGACATTGCCCACACCTGTCTCATCCTGAACTTCTCGCCTCAATATTAACTAGTGATTAATTATTTGAGCAATCCAAAATCTTTTGCCCAAGTGGAATATCTTAATGGTGCGTTGGCGCAACCCACCGTAAGCATCGCTCATAACTATGAAGATTATGAGATCCGGCTACAAACCTTTTTTGATGAACAAGCATTGTTAGACGAAGAGTAGGGCATTACGGATAAATCTATCTGTGTAAAATAAAGTGCAGCAGAGATTTTTCTGTATGAAAGTGTGCGAGTCATTCAATCCAGGAGTTTCCCCACAATGATCGCAGCCAAAGACAAACCCACAAACTTAACCCCAGAAGAATACTTTGCCTGGGAAGCAACCCAACTGGAAAAGCACGAGTATATCAACGGCGAACTTTACGCCATGAGCGGCGGCATCGTCAATCACGGCCGTATCGCCATCCGCTTCACCGCCATGTTCGACAGCCACTTAGAAAATACAGGTTGCATCACCGGAAATTCTGATGTCAAAGTCAATATCTTTGGCAGTAATAACTATACCTACCCAGATGCAAGCGTTACCTGCGACGATCGCGATAAAACCACAACCCAATATATTACCTACCCCTGCCTCATTGTCGAAGTCCTCTCCGCCAGCACCGAAGCCTGCGATCGCGGCAGCAAATTCCGAATGTACCGCCAAAACCCAGCCTTAATCGATTACCTACTAGTCAGTTCCACCAGCATCGAAATCGACCTATATCACAAAAACGACGCAAGCGACTGGTTGATTATCAACTATAAAGCAGGCGACATAATCGAACTCAAAAGCATTAACCTTAATTTCTTTATTGAACAAGTCTATCGCGGTTTAACCCTTGAACCAGGGAATGAGGAATAGAATCAAAACATTACCCATTACCTATTCCCTTCTACCTATTGCCCAAAAGACTGGAACCATAAGCTTGCCGTTGCCGCAAAGTTATGGGTAAAATCACAAAAAAGCCGCCAAGTGGCGGCTTTTTAAAGATGGGCAGTACCAGACTCGAACTGATGACATCCTGCTTGTAAGGCAGGCGCTCTACCAACTGAGCTAACCGCCCGTTTGTCTAATCCTTAACTAATATAGCAAAAGATTTCGCATTGCGCTAGTAGTTTCAAGAAAATCTTTTTTTCTCTTATACTGACTCAGTATTGAGTTAACTCAGGATTTAGGATGCCCTCTGGTCGGACGCACGATCGCATCACTATGTATGCTCTGCCGTTCGTGGCGGGCGTTACTTTGTGGCAGACTCGCAGTAGTAATGCAACTTTGTTGGTCGCAGGCGGGTTTCTCTTTGGTGGGCTGATGTTTGGCCCGGATTTAGATATCTACTCTGTGCAATTTCAACGCTGGGGTTTCTTGCGCTGGATTTGGCTACCTTATCAAAAGAGTCTGCGGCATCGTTCTTTTTTATCCCACGGGCCGATTATTGGCACGATTCTGCGAATACTTTATCTCGGCTGTTTGCTTGCTATTGTGGCAATTTTTGTTTTGGCGATCGCCCAAAGGTTATGGAATCTGAGCTTTACTTGGCAAGATTTGGGACAAACTGTGGGGCGATCGCTCGTGCAATACGATACTGAATATATCGCCCTGTTTTTGGGGTTAGAACTCGGTGCAATGAGTCATTCTCTCAGCGATTGGAGCGGTTCGGCATACAAGCGCTTTCAAAAACAGGGCATTCGGGGGTTGCTTCCTAGTGGCAAAATTAAGAAGCGGAAAGTTACAAGTCGTGGTAGTCGTCGAGCTACAGTTAGCAGAAAGAGCAACGGAAGAACGACAAAGGACAAATGACAAATGACAAATGACAATGTTGATACTTTGGCGGCGTTGCAGGAATTGATTGAGGTGGTGGCAAAATTGCGATCGCCTGATGGTGGTTGTCCGTGGGATTTGGCGCAAACTGCTGAAACTCTTACGCCTTATGTGATTGAGGAAGCTTATGAGGTGGTGGATGCAATTAAGAGTGGGGATAAAAGTGCGATCGCAGAAGAGTTAGGCGATTTATTATTACAGGTGGTATTGCAAGCCCAAATTGCTAGCGAATCTGGACAATTTTCCTTGAAAGAAATAATTCAGGGGATTTCCCAAAAGTTGATTCGCCGTCATCCCCATGTTTTTGGTAATGTTTCGGTGACAAGTGTGGATGAGGTGCGGCAAAATTGGGAACAAATCAAAGCTGCGGAAAAAGGCGAAACATCTCCAGAGACGCAAAAACTTAGTGCCAAACTTGCTCGTTATGGGCGCACTCTCCCCCCACTGACGGCAGCTATGAAGATTTCCCAAAAGGCTGCGGCGATCGGATTTGAATGGGAAAATATTCAGGGCGTTTGGGATAAGTTTCATGAAGAGTTGGGAGAGTTTCAACAGGCTTTAGCTGAGGAAACACCAGAACGGCAAGAAGCAGAATTAGGCGATTTACTGTTTGCAGTTATTCAGCTAGCCCGTTGGCATAATCTTGATCCTAGTGCTGCTTTGCAGGGCACAAATCAGCGATTTGTCCAGCGATTAGAAAAAATGGAGGCAGTTGTTGACCGCCCCCTTTCTGATTACAGTTTAGATGAGTTAGAAAAGTTGTGGCAACAGGCAAAAGCTCAAATTGCTAAAGAGGGGAGTGGGGAGTAGGGCAGGGGGCAGGGGGCAGGGGGAAATGACCCTTTTCTTCTGCCGTGGAATGAAGGGGGCAATGGGTCTGAGTCTCCCACTTCTTTAGCAGTCGCTCTCGTACCCTACGGGATTGAGCGCAACAGGTAAGGTCAATCCCTCTTTTTTTTCCATCCCCCTTGCTCCCTGCTCCCTGCTCCCCTGCCTCTTTTCAAGTCGAACTACAATTTGATGGTAACGGTCTTAACTTCGGTATACTGCTGCAAGCCATATTCCCCTAGTTCTCGACCAATACCAGATTGCTTAAATCCACCGAATGGTGCAGCAGCATCAAATACATCGTAGCAGTTTACCCACACAGTACCAGCCCGGAGATTATTGGCGATCGCATGGGCTTTTGTAATATCCTGAGTCCATACTGCGGCGGCGAGTCCGTACATGGTGGCATTCGCCCGTTGAATTACTTCATCAATATCTTTAAACTTAATGATGCTCATTACAGGTCCAAAGATTTCCTCTTGGGCAATCTTCATGTCATCGCGGACATCGGCAAAGACTGTGGGGGCGATAAAATAACCTTTGTCGCCGACTCGATTACCACCACATAGCATCTGGGTCCCTTCGCGCATCCCAGATTCGATATAGCTCATCACCCGATCAAATTGATCTTTGTCTACTTGCGGTCCTTGTTCTGTGTTGGCATTGAAAGGATTACCCACAACCCGCACTTTAGCTCTTTCTACAGTTCTTGCAACAAACTCGTCATAGCATTTTTCTTCGACAAACAGCCGCGAACCAGCACAGCAGCACTGCCCTTGGTTAAAGAATATGGCATCGTGGGAACCTGCGATCGCAGCATCCATGTCAGCATCAGCAAAGACGATGTTGGGACTTTTACCACCCAATTCCAAAGTGACGCGCTTCAGGTTACTTTTGGCAGCAGCTTCCATAATTAGATGACCGACTTGAGTAGAACCAGTAAATGCTACTTTGTCAATATCCATGTGACGAGAGATTGCAGCCCCGGCGGTTGGCCCATATCCTGATAAAATATTCACCACACTAGGGGGAAAACCAGCTTCAACAATCAACTCACCCACCCGGAGCGCAGATAATGGTGTTTGTTCTGCTGTTTTCATAACTACTGTATTACCAGTTGCCAAAGCCGGTGCTAACTTCCAAGCCTGCATCAACAGGGGGAAATTCCACGGGATAATTTGACCAACTACACCCACAGGTTCATGGCGAGTGTAGCAGAAGTATGGCCCGTTAATCGGAATAGTCTTACCTTGGACTTTGTCAGCCCAGCCAGCATAGTAACGATAGCAAGCGATGACTAAACCCAAGTCACCTAATGAATCTTGTAATGCCTTACCGTTGTCGAGAGTTTCTAGCCGCGCCAACTCATCGATATTCTGCTCAATTAAGTCAGCTAGCTTGTAAAGCAATTCGCCGCGACGGGTGGCAGATATCTTTCTCCATTCTCCATTAGTGAAAGCAGCACGGGCTGCTTCTACTGCTTTATCTACATCTGCGGCGTCTGCTTCTGAGACTTCACAGATCACCTCGCCTGTCGTGGGGTTGATTGTTTCAAATCGGCGTAGGCGTAAGCCCGTCGTAGACATCGCTGATACTATTTACCCACTCATTATTTATCAGCAACTGGGTTGGGCCAATTTTGACCTGTTGTCCTGGTACTCTTGCCGTAACCATCAGGCCCTCCTTAAGCTATAAAAAAATTTGCTTAAATCTACTTATTATGTTTGTTGCTGTACAACCCTCTAGGTGGATTTCTTTATGAATTCTTTACTTTAGGATAGAAATTAGAGGTTTGGATAAGTATATTGTGTATGACTCACCGTGTAAAACTCGCGTTGGCAAGACAAACCTCTATCTTTTGAGGAATAGTTTTGAGAGCAGCTTTTAACGTACAGTTTGGCTTGTAATTGCTTGATGTTTCCTCTCAGGTGTGCTTTGTAGTCTTAGTAAAGTGAGCAACATGAGTGTAGACGATTTTAGCCAAAAAATAGAGACATTTAGCTTACGGGTGACGGGATTATTGCAAAGTACTGCAAGTAAGCCTTACGCGCAACAAGAGCTAACAACAGAAGCTTTTGAAGAACTTCAAATCACTTTAGAAGAACTAAAAATCGCTTCCGAAGAACTACAAGCAACACGAATGGTAGTTGAGAAGGAGGGTCAGCGCTACCAAGAATTATTTGATTTTGCGCCTGATGGTTACTTGATAACTGATACGAATGGCATTATCCTTGAAGCTAACCGTGCTGCAAGCAGACAAATCAATGTTTTACAGCGATTTTTAATCGGCAAACCGTTACTTACTTTCATCGCTAGGTCAGATCATAAACCTTTTTTTAATTACCTAACTCAGTTGCAGGATCTCGACCGAGGCGAGGAATGGGAAGTGTGTTTACAACCACGGGGAAAACTCTGTTTTGATGTTGCTTTGACAGTAGTTACCGTCCGTAATGAGGAAGGTAAGCCAGTTGCTCTGCGCTGGCTAATGCGCGATATTACCAAGCGCAAGCGTTTAGAGTCAGAGCGGGAGCATTTATTTGCCAGTGAGCAAGCGGCCCGGATGGCAGCTCAAGCAGCACAAAAACGTTCTAATTTCTTGGCTGAAGCAAGCTGTGTACTGGCATCTTCATTAGACTACCGCACCACCTTAACTAGCGTAGCGCAATTGGCAGTGCCTGCCCTAGCCGATTGGTGTATTGTAGATGTGATTGAAAATAATTTGCCACTCTTTAGTAACCCAGTAATAGCTGCATCTGAACCGCAAAAGGATGCACTAGTACGAGAACTCCGACAACGGTATCCGATTCCTGTTGATGCTGATTATGGACCACCGAAGGTTTTACAAACTGGTAAGTCGGAACTGCTTACAAATATTGTTGAATCCTCATTAGAGAGAAATGCGTACAGCGAGGAACACCTCAGTCTGCTGCACCAACTCCAACTTAAGTCTCAGATAATCGTGCCATTGCTGGTGCGTAAACGCCATCTGGGGACAATTGTATTTGCGTCTGCACAACCAGGACGCCATTACACGATTGTAGACCTAGCAATGGCTGAACAACTTGCCCAACGCGCAGCGTTTGCCATTGAAAATGCACAGCTTTATCAGCAAGCCCAAGAAGCAAACCGAATTAAGGAAGAATTTTTAGCGATCGTTTCTCACGAACTTCGTACACCTCTCAACTCTATGCTGGGTTGGGTTCAAATGATCCGTAATCGAAAATTGGATGAGGCACTTACCTTTAAGGCTCTGGCGACAATCGAGCGGAATGCTCAACTTCAGAGGAAACTGATTGAAGATATCCTAGATATTTCACGCATTGTACAAGGTAAAATCCGCCTTAATCTCCGTAAAGTTGACCTTGTACTTGTAATTAACGCGGCGATTGAAGCTATATATCCCACATCAGATATTAAAGATATTCAAGTTGAGTCTAACCTTGATTCCTCTGTATGCGAGGTTATGGGTGATGCAGAACGCCTCCAACAAGTCGTCTGGAATTTGCTCTCTAACGCCGTCAAGTTTACACCCAGTGGGGGGCGAGTTGAAGTACATCTAAAGAAAGTAAACTCAAATGCCCAGATAACTGTGTCTGACACTGGTAAGGGAATTAGTCCTGACTTTCTACCTTATATATTTGAGCGTTTCCGTCAAGCTGATAGCACAACTACTAGAACAGAGGGTGGTTTGGGGCTAGGACTGTCAATTGTGCGCTACTTAGTAGAAATGCACTCAGGCACAGTCCATGCAGCTAGTGAAGGGGAAGGACTAGGAGCAACATTTACAGTATTATTGCCGATCATAGAATTGCAACAAGAGCAGCTAATTAACGAGAGTGAACTAAAAGTTCATAACCTCTCAGCGCTCGACAGCTTGCAAGTACTAGTTGTAGATGATAGTCCCGATACTCGTGAGTTAGTTTCCTTTATTCTTCAACAGTCAGGAGCAAACGTGACATCGGTTAGCTCAGTAGGTGAAGCCCTAGAAGCACTGGCAAGATTAAAGCCAGATGTTTTAGTTAGTGATATTGGAATGCCAGATGAAGATGGTTATTCGCTGATTCGCAAAGTGCGAATTAGCGAAGCAACTCAAGGAAAAAAAATTCCAGCTGTAGCACTAACGGCATTTGCTAGAGATGAAGAGTGCAGGCTGGCTCTAGAAGCTGGATTCCATGTTCATCTATCCAAGCCAATCGAGCCAGATAAGTTGGTGGCAGTGGTTGAGAACCTGGTTAAAGATAGCAAACAACTTTAATACACAAACGTCAGTTTGGGTTAAGAACATTTATTCAACGTTAGGTAAATACATCAGTAGCGCTTAAGGTGCTACTTTTTCGAGAAACTGGTTACCAGGAGAAGCATTGATGATATCTGCTACAGCCAGTTATTTACTCACTTCTGGAAAAATATTGTGCTACAGTCCGTAAAATCTCATAATCAAGCTGTATTTAACATAAAGCCTCGTTTTCACCAGCCCAGCCATACCCGAGGATTCCTCCAATCAAAACTTGACTGGTGCAAACTTTAGACAAACGATACCGGAGTAAGAGTAAAAAAAGTATGCGAGATTGACAATTCCTAACTCCTAACACCATTTTCCGAAAATCATGATAAGTTACCTTCACTTTGTTCGCTGCTACTCCAACTGCAACGCATGAGCAAGAAGAGACAAACGCTCAAAGCCACTCCCAAAGGTTTAGAACAAGCTGAGAAAGCTCTCAAAAGATTGCACATAACACAATTAAGTTTTGCTAATTACTTAGCAGGTGTAGTCGGTCGCAGTACTATTCAAAAATTTTTTCAAGGACAGGAAATTAAAGTTGACAAGTTTAAAGAAATTTGTAAAGCACTAACGCTTGAGTCTGATTGGGAAGTAATCGCAGGTTTGACCGATTTTCCTGACCAATTTGATTTCCCAGATAATCAGCCACCCAAAAATGGAAATTTACAGAGGAACGATACCTCAGTCTAGTACATTACGGCGTAAATAGAGCAACCATTGAAAATCCTTAAAGAGCTTATTCTATAGTACTTTTGACTTTTGCCTTGCGGTACTAGGCTCCTCTTCCAAGCAGAGATTTCGACAAAATTAACCCCATGTACTACTTATTGCTTACGTTTAGCAGCTTAGAGATATTACTTGTAATTAAGCAATTGGAGCATTGTCTAATCAGCCAAGGTTCGGGTTATTACGCAAACGAGATATAGCAAAATATAAAGAATACATCAAGCTCAGTGTTTATATAGTAAGTGAGTAAGCGAGAATAAATCGAACTATATTAAGTAATATAAAATATCTTGAAATTAGCTTTTAGGTAAGAATTTAGCCCTGATTTTAGTACTAAAATTATCATTGTAAACCTTTAATTATTTACGCCGATCTACTTAAGATTTATTAGCCATAATATAAAGATTCTGCGAAAATATTTATTTAAATATAGACATACAAACAAGTTTTCGGTATTTAACTATTATCAGGTTATTTGGGTGTTTCCTATTTTCCAGTGTCGAATAATAGATTATTTTTCTTTATTAACACTCTTACAAGAATGTTTTAAAATTCCCGAAGCGTATAATTTTGCACTTCTTATTTAAAACAACTGCAAGAAAAAATCTAGGTTTCAGCCATATACTCAGATGTTTTTTGTGTTGGCATTTGAAAGCAAAAGACTTGAATGCCAATGAGTACTAACACCAACGGCGGTGATTTTAGCAGTTCAGGCACAGGCGACTACCAAACAATTTAGGTCATCTGCAAAAGCCCACGAAAAATCTAACCCCCTTCCCGATAGGAGAAGCAGAAAAATTTTGAATTTTTCTGCTTCGATGAGACAGATTTTCCAAATTTCGTGAAAGTCAGGTATAAAACGACCCAGGATCGTAATATTTTACACCGCAAAAAAACATTGGAGTAACCTCAGTGTCTATATTTACCGTTACTAACGCCAAGAACAGTGATGCAGGTTCACTACGGCAAGCAATTTTAGATGCTAATGCTTTAGCAGGAAAAGACATCATCAATTTTGGTGGGCTGTTTAATGATGGACTCGCTCATACCATCAGTTTGAGTGGTAGTAGTCTGAGTATCACAGATGACCTGAGTATTCAAGGCACAAATCCAGGCTTACTAACTATTAGTAGTGATAGTGCTTCTCGTGTTTTTGACATTGGCAATGGTGTAACAGCTGCAATCAGCGGGCTGAATATTACCAATAGCTATAAAAAAGCTGGAGGAGGCGGTGCCATCTCTAATGAAGGCATCTTTAACTTGAGCAACAGTACTATCACTGGCAACACTGCGGAAAACGGCAGTGGTATCTTCAATTCTGGCACCCTATCGGTGAGCAACAGCACCATTACTGGCAACTCGGCAACAAACAATGGGGGCGGCATATTCAATTCTGGTACCCTATCGGTGGATAAAAGCACCATCGCTGACAACAACGCCAACCAGGGTGGTGGTATCTTCAACTATATTTTTAAGGAAGACGGCAGCCCCAATATCGGTATTGTTACTGTGAGTAACAGCACCATCAGGGACAACACTGCAGAATACAATGGTGGCGGCATTTATGGTTCCGAATTTGGCACTATAACTGTGAGTAACAGCCTCATCAAGGGTAATAGTGTCAACTTCCGATCCAGCTATTACGGTGGCGGCGGCATCTTCAGCTCTGGCATTCTGTCAGTGGATAAAAGCAGCATCACTGGCAACACTGCGGAATACGGCGGCGGTATCTATGGTATCTATGAAGGCGCTATAACCGTGAGTAACAGCAGCATTACTGGCAATCACGCCAGCAACGGCGGCGGCATCTATAGTAGTGTTACTCTCACAGTAGATGAAAGCAGCATCACTGGCAACACTGCGGAATACGGCGGCGGTATCTATGATGGCGGTGGTGTCTATGAGGGTATCAGTCTTAACGAGGGTAATGGCATTATAACCGTAAGGAACAGCACCATTACTGGCAACACTGCGGAATACGGCGGCGGTATCTATATTGGCGGCACTACAATCGGTGGCATTAAAATCGGTGGCACTATAACTGTGAGTAGCAGCACCATCACTGGCAACTCAGCGACAAACAACGGCGGCGGGGTTTACAGCGAAGGCACTATAACCGTTAGTAACAGCACTATTACTGATAACTCGGCAACAAATAACGGCGGCGGCATTTATAACGCAGGCGAGATCATCTTTGGTTACCGTGGCCCAGATGTACTAATATATGGCAGCGTTACGGTGAAAAATAGTACCATCAGTGACAATAATGCATCTACTGGAGGCGGCATCTATAACGCAGGCAGCCTATCCGTGAGTAAAAGCGCCATCAGTAATAACTATGCCAACGATGAAGGCGGCGGCATCTATAATTCTAATTCTGATCCGGGAGACGACTACAATTTTGGCATCCTTGCCGTGAGTTATAGCACTATTAGCGGCAATCAGGCACATCTTGGCGGTGGCATCTATAATGATGCCACGCTTACAGTGGGCAATAGCACTATCAAACACAATAAAGCCTTCGGGATTGAACTCATCTCTGGTAGTTACGAGCCTGGGCATGGTGGCGGCATTTTCAACTCTAGCCCTGGTAATGCCACACTAGACTACAGCAGCATTGTTGATAACTTTGAGATCCTACAACAGGATTCAACTAAGGTTATCAAGCTTGATAATCTCGTTGGTAAATTCATCACCAAAGGCTCATTCATGAAAGTTGAAAACAATAGCGCCCGGGCTTAAAGCTCAGTTAATGTCTTGATAGAGGAGTCGCACAAAAGCCTACACTTACCCGTTCGCGTAGTGTCTCGCAGAGAAGGAAAGTGTAGGAAATGCACAGCTTGGATGGACTGAGAAATGCTTTGACAGCAGACTAGTTGCTCAAGAACATAATCAAGACCACTCCCAAGATAATCGCTCCACCCCCAAGGATGAATGACCAGAAGCGATGGTAACTGTTGACAATAGTGCCATTTTTACTTTGGAGTTGAATCAGATCCATCCAAGGTGCAACACCTCGACGGAACCAACCCACAGCCCCTACTTGTTCACCAATCAAGCTTTGGACTCTCTTCATCCCAAACAGGAAATTGCCGATAGGGCCAAAGCGTGAGGCGTAGTGGAGATAAAGCATCCCACTACGATCCTGAATTTTTAAATCGGAACCAAACTTATAACCAGCGTCGCCACGACCAATTAGTAGACCTTCAAGTTTTGCTGGTTGTCCACGCAGCGGACTGGCGTAAGGGTCTGACATCAGGGTGAGAATGTCAGTTTCTGGCGCTTGCTTGTAGTCGGGGAACATCACCAAGGCTTTAACCAAAATTCCCATCCCTAAGCCAATTAGTGGCGCACCAATTGCTAAACCTGTATTTGAGGAACTTGACCACAGAATCACACCCATTACCAAGCCAACGAAGAAACCTATAGTTTCAGCACCATACAGCACAACGTCTAAAAAGAAGTTGCCGTAAAGCCTACTCTTACTCAGAGTTTTACCTTCTCCAATAACTCGCCCCATATCAAACTCAGTCGGTAAACCCAATTGTTCGGCATAGGTGCTTAAAGCACGAACTCGTTTACCTGTCAATGGGTGAGTTGAATTTAATTCCATCCACCAGCCCCAAGGGTTAAACATATCCCACAGAAAGACGCGACCAATTTTTTGAGTATCGGATGCAATGCGGTAGGCGGTTCCTGTGGAAGCGGCGGCTTTATGGTCATAGATACCCAAGGCGCGAGTCCCTTCAATTAAACGACTGGGTTCTTGTGTCCGCGAACCTTCTTCTAATATCCCATAGGCAATCTTCACCAAAGCGCGAGATAATCCATTGGGATTACCTGTACTTTCGGCTGCAAAGTGGTCAGCAAAGTATTCCCGTGTCCGAGAGAGGTACAGCAGTAGATAAGTACCAATGATATAAAATACGTAGGCAACTAAACCAGCAGTTTGCATAGCATCTTTAATTTTGCTATCGCCACCACGCCCAAATCTTCTGGCTGTGCTGTAAATCAGGTAGCAAATTTGCACTAAGGTAGAAGCTACAGTCATCACTGCGAAATCCCAGTGAACGATATGCCCTAATTCGTGGGCGTAAACGGTAGCAATTTCATCGTCATCCAGATAAGTGAAAAGTCCCTGACTGACGACTAAACGGGCGCTGTTAGGTAACGAACCATAAGTAAAAGCCGTAGGGTTTTGGTCGTTAATGATTCCTAGTCGTGGGGTTTTCAGGTTTTTCTGCTGACAGACTTGGCGAATAACTTTAGCTGTCTCTGGACTGAGGGCTTCAACTTCGGCTAACTCTACCCAGCGAGTTTGGTAAAGCCATTTTTGGGTTAAGTCCATGAGAAAGGGAGACAGGAAAAAGGCAGCAATATTAAAAACTAAGGTAAAACCAATAGCGATCGCTAACCCTTGGAGTGGATCGTTACTACCCAAAATAAATACTAAACTCAAACCTAAAGCCAAAACCATGCCAAATAGTAAGGTCATGGTGACACCAGAAGCTAACACTAAACTACCACCCACACCGCCCATCGCTAATTTCATTCCAGTAGTAGTGGCGCGGCCAGCTTTTTGTCTAGCGTTAGATTGGGTTGCTGACGTTTGGCGGAAGGATTGACTAGCTTGTTCTGCCCAACTGCGAGCCTGTGGGTTTTCACTCATCATTAACTTTTGACACAGCATCTTGGCTTTTTCGATTTCGCCTATGGCTTGATAGGCTTTCATCAGCCACATCTGTGCTGAAAGATAATCTGAGGAATCGTGTTCAACACAATCGCGGCAGAATTGTTCTAGTAATTCAACCGCTTCTTGATAACGTTTTTGTTTTAAAGCGTCTAATCCAGATTGCAATGACATAGGATCTCCCTAGCAAAGGAGTAGTATTTGATCTATCAATACTCAATAGATCCAGCGATCGTCACTGCAATTTCGTAAAAATTCAAATAATGGCTGTATAAATTATTTACTTAAGTAAAAAGGCTAGAAAAACATAAATTACAATGTCTCTCTAGCCCCTGGTACGCATAAATCATTTTTAAGTTTTCAAATAAAGCCTGTAATAATACTGAAAATATTTAGATAGTGGTGAAGTTATTACCTTCGCTTTCCCTGTGTTCGATAATCACAGAATAAATTTTTTGAACCAAGTCTTGCTTCACCCGATCAGAGTAATTATTGATTACCCAGATGGTTCACCCGATTGGGGGAAGACGATAAGCAATGGTGAACTCACATTGATAAGATGAAGAAAAGGTAAAGATTTGTGCTATGACTATTTTTAACATTGCTACTCCCCTGATTGCGATCGCAGGTCAAACTCGCCAAGCTGCAAGTAAGTTGGCAATTCTCTCTACTGAGGCAAAAAATCAAGCGATTGAAGCGATCGCTCAAGCTTTAGAATCAGCTAGAGATGAAATTTTACAAGCAAATGTTGCTGATTGTGAAGCTGCTAGTTCCGAAGGAATTCCTAAACCACTTTATAAACGCTTACAGTTGGATGAACATAAATTAAGAGACGCGATCGCTGGAGTAAGAGATGTAGGTAAGTTAGCTGATCCAGTTGGTAAAGTACAGATTCACCGCGAACTTGATACTGGCTTAATTCTCAAGCGGATTACTTGTCCTTTAGGCGTTTTGGGGATTATTTTTGAAGCACGTCCAGAGGCGGCGATTCAAATTGTCTCCTTGGCGATCAAATCCGGAAATGGTGTAATCCTCAAATGTGGGAAGGAAGCGGTGCGTTCTTGCGAAGCGATAGTTAAGGCAATTAAGCAAGGATTATCTCAAACTGCTGTTAACCCTGATGCGGTACAGTTGCTGACAACTAGAGAAGAAACTTTAGAACTTTTGAAATTAGATAAATATGTAGATTTAATCATTCCTAGAGGTTCTAATTCCTTTGTCCGGTTTGTGCAAGAAAATACACGGATTCCTGTATTAGGCCACGCCGACGGGATTTGTCATCTTTATATAGATAAAGCGGCTGATATTCCTAAAGCAGTTCCGATTACCGTTGATGCCAAAGCCCAATATCCTGCTGTTTGTAATGCAATTGAAACTTTGCTAGTTCACCAATCAATTGCTACAGAGTTTTTACCGAAAGTTGCTGAGGCTTTGCAAGAACGCCATGTAGAATTAAGAGGTGATAAACGCACCTTGGAAATTTTACCTAACATCGTACCTGCAACAGAGATAGACTGGGAAACAGAATACAGCGATTTTATTTTGTCGATAAAGATTGTAGATTCTTTAGAAGGTGCGATCGCGCATATTAACGAATATGGTTCTCGTCATACTGACGCGATTATTACTGAAGATTTAGCATCTGTTGAAACTTTCTTTGGATTAGTAAATTCAGCTAATATATTTCACAATTGTTCCACCCGATTTGCTGATGGTTTCCGCTATGGTTTCGGTGCAGAAGTAGGGATTAGTACGCAACAAATGCCTCCCCGTGGCCCCGTTGGTTTAGAAGGATTAATCACATACAAATATCAAATGACTGGCGATGGTCATATTGTAGCTACTTACGCTGGGGCCAATGCTAAAGCTTTTACTCATCAAGATTTAGTGTAAGATACCATCAAAAGTATATGCTCTAGTAACGCTAGAAATACACCGATTTCTCAGGTGTATTTTTTATGTTAATAGTTTATCTGAATTGTCAAAAGTTTTAATTGGTCCATGCCATCTCTCATCATTTAAGAAAACCTCTTTAAAAGCTCCATTAGTGTATTGACTAATTACCTTGCTCCAAAAAGCTTGTGCGCCTAAGTTCAAAGCAGTCTGCCGTACCTCCCAATTGCCAGGAAACTGGTCGAAAATGTGAGTAGCTACCTGTTCACCAATGCCCTGACTTCGATACTTCTTGAGGATAAAGAACTCAGCAATAGACGTAGCATCGTTATCTTGATGAAGGTAGGTGTGCTGATTAACAAGTACAAACCCTGCCAGTTTCTCATCAACTTTAACTAGAAATGGGTGTCGTTCAGGTTCTGTCCAATAGTAATCAAGATATCGATAGCCAAACAAGCCATAGATATCTACATCTTTAGCTTCTATCTCGCTTAAGTCATACTGGTATAGTTCCATTAAATTACACAGTACTGGCTTCTGTTGTTGAGTAGCTTTTACCACTTCAATTTTCATAAAGCATCTACGATACCGGAACTAAAAGATATGCTTTCATGCAGAGAAATCTTTGGATGTTTTTTAATTTGGAAGTCTCTTTAAACTAATGCTTTCAACAAAGCCTGAAGTTTCAGTTGCACCTCTGCAAACTCTTTGTCAGGATCGGAGCCAGCCACGATACCAGCACCAGCATACAATCTCGCGTGATCGCCAGATTTAAAATTTATCTAACAGCAAAATCAGTATACTTTCTGACTTCGGTCGGTTGAAAGGCTAGAACAATACGATCTTTAGGAATGCCGACACTGACAAATTCGTTAGCAATACCATCTTCGGTACCATCTCTTTGAATCCAAATTTTATCGTTGATAATATCAACGTGGACAAGGCACCCATGTACCCGTTGTTTGTTTTCCCAACCAAGTGTGAGTAGTAAGTAATGGTTTGCATTTCCATCAATAATTAGCTGTCTTTCTAGTTCTCCATGAGCGTAGGGAAGTTGGGCATATTCGGCTAATATTTTTTCAATTATTTTGCGATAATTATCTAAGGTATCCATTCTAGAATCACCTCTAGTTCTGAATCGAAGACGAGTAAACAGAGACGCTGATTTTCTATCAATATCTTACCAATTGGTTCTTGGAACAATTCTGAGTATGTTTGTTGACGAATAGCAAGATACAAGCGGCGGTCTGGTTCTAAGCGACTGAGAATATCGTAGTATAAAATATATTGTCCCAGAGCCTTTTCTAAATCGGTTACTGGAGAAGCACCGATAAAGCTTTTAACTTCTACTGCTATTTTATGTCCGCTTTTCTCTGCTGCTATTAACTTTTGGGCACCTAAATCAATATATAAATCTCTTGCACCCCATCTTAAGATAAATGGATCGTTGGTAATATGCCAACTCTCTTTTTCAAGGGCGTTTCTAACAGAATTGTGGTAAATATCTTTAGCTGGCATACAAGATTAGTAATTAACTTTAAACTAATGCTTTCAGTAACGCCTGAAGTTTAAGTTGCACCTCTGCAAATTCTTTGTCAGGATCGGAGCCAGCCACGATACCAGCACCAGCATACAATCTCGCGCGATCGCCATCAATCAAGGCTGAACGAATTCCCACAATAAACTCGCAGTTCCCTTGAGAATCTATCCAACCCAGAGGCGCAGCATACAAACCCCTCTCAAAGTTTTCATAACGACGAATTTCAGCACAAGCAACATCTCGTGCTGCACCGGCAACAGCTGGTGTAGGATGCAACTGAGCGACAATCTTTAATGGATGGATGTTAGCGGGAACCATAGCACTTATTGGTGTCCATAAATGCTGGATATTCGATAATTGTCGCAACCGTGGTGCTAATATTTGTGGTAACAAACCTAGCTGACATAGGCGTTGTGTAATAAAATCAAGTACCAGCGAATGTTCGTGCTTTTCTTTTTCACTATTAAGTAAGCGATTGGCATTAGCTGCATCTTCAGCAGGGGTTTTACCTCGTGGTGCAGAACCAGCCAAAGCATCAGTAATTAACTGTTGATTATTAATACTAATTAATCTTTCTGGACTTGCCCCAATAAAGTTTTGTCCTTTGCCATTACTTGTAGAAAAAATATAACAATTAGGATGTATTTGCCTAAGATTATTTAAGGATTGAACTAAATCAAACTGATTGCTTGATTTTACGTCTAATATATCTGCTAAAACAATCTTACTTAAATGACTAGACCGAATTTTTTCCAAAACAGATGTTACTGAACGTTTAAATTGGGCAGCATTGGTGACGGATTTCTTGTATAACTTTGCTGAAAAAGAATTAATATTAGGAGAGTAATATTCTAAAGATTGGACAAATTCAATTTTATTTTGCACATTCTCCAATAATCTTTGAATATTTACACTTTTATTGATAATTATATTTGTTACTAATATGCAACGCTGATTTTTAACAGCTACTTGCCAGCGTGGAAGAAAGATGGTAGCAGATGGAAATGGATAATCTACTTGAGCATTTTTATCAAAAAAGCTGAAATAACAAAAAAAGTGAGGTCCAGAAAAACCTTGACTAGTGTTACCAAAATTAATTATATTTTTTAGACAAGATTTGATAAAATGTTCAGCTTGAGTAAAACGATCTGCACCATCAATTTGTAACTTTGCTACAGCATCAATTGCTGCGATCGCTTCTCCTTTACTTTTGTCCTCAAAGTAAAAATTTATTTCATTTGCTTGTGTAAGTTTATCTAATACAAGTAAAGGGTCAACTAAATCGATCTCCTGAGAGATACTGACAATTTGCCTGCAATTATTTTTGACGCACTTTTCTTGCACCGCTACCAAAAATTGATATAAATCTTTGTCCTCTACAAAGAGGTTGCTACGACATGGTGAAACTGTCATGGCTCTATAGTAAATTTTTTTTAAGTTAACTTCCTAAAGTGTAATAAATCGTGGTCGTATTTCTACAGGTAACATATTAAGTTGCTATTTCACCAGCGTAGAGTTTACCTTGTTTGTGGTGTTCCTAGACCCGGACAAGACAGTTCCAGCCTTAGACTACTAAGGTAAGGGTGGAGTGTTAACAACGCGATGTGAACGAGCCACAGTCAAAGTAGTCATTGTTTTTAGCTCATGTATATCTAGCATCTCTTTAAATCATAAAATCTCAAGAGTGAGTAATATTCCGGCAATTTAATTAATCACAACTGATGACTACCAAGCAAATTTTATATCCCAACACTAAGTTATGGATGGCAGCGATTAAACCGCCAATGTACAGCGTTGCCATTATGCCCATTTGGGTAGGAACAGCAGTAGCATTTGCAGAAACTAAAATGTTCAATGGTACAGTATTTTCTACTTTTGTAGCTGCTGCAATTTTAATTCTTGCCTGGGAAAATATCAGTAATGATGTCTTTGATTCAGAAACAGGTATTGATCAAAACAAGCACCATTCTCTGGTTAATTTAACAGGCGATAAGCTATTAGTATTTTGGTTAGGAAATTTGTGTTTAGGTTTGGGATTGCTGGGCATACTAGCGATCGCCTTTTGGCAACAAGACCTAACTGTTATCGCCATAATTCTACTATGCTGTGGTTTGGGCTATATGTACCAAGGGCCTCCCTTTCGCTTAGGATATCAGGGTTTAGGCGAGATTCTTTGCTTTTTTGCCTTTGGTCCCTTAGCAGTGGAAGCAGCCTACTACAGCCAAACCCAAACTTGGTCAATCACAAGTTTAGCAGCCTCAGTAATTGTCGGGATTGCCACAACCTTAGTCTTATTTTGCTCACACTTTCACCAAGTCAAAGATGACATAGCCGCAGGTAAGCGATCGCCTATCGTCCGTCTCGGAACAGCAAAAGGGGCCCAACTCCTAGTTTGGTTTACTGGTAGCATTTATCCCCTCACCTTGCTATTTGTACTATTAGGAATTTCTCCAGCTTGGACGTTGCTGAGTTGGGTGAGTTTACCCTTTGCCTTCAAATTATGCCGCCACGTCCAAGAAAATCATAACCAGCCGGATAAAGTTAGTAACTGTAAATTCATTGCCGTAGCCGTGCATTTCTGGGCTTGCTTGCTGTTCGGACTGGGATTTATGCTTTAGCAATTATTAATTGATGCGTTATCAATTTAAATTTCGTCCATATCAGCGGAAGTTTTTGCGATCGCTGACTACCAATCATGGTAAGTGGGATATTCGTGAAGGTATTATTCTTCGCCTTACCGATGAATCAGGTAAAGTCGGGTGGGGAGAAATTGCCCCTATTAGTTGGTTTGGTTCCGAAACCCTAGAACAAGCCTTAGAATTTTGTCGCCAACTCCCAGAAGAAATCACAGACGAGATAATTTTCTCGATCCCAGATAAGTTACCTGCTTGTGAATTTGGCTTTGAGTCAGCGCAAGAGTGGGGGAGTGGGAAGTGCGGAGTCGGGAGTGAGGCAAATATCATAACTCCTAACTTCTCACTCCTAACTCCTAATTCACTCTTCTACAGTGCCCTATTACCAGCCGGGGAAGCGGCTTTAAATCAATGGGAAACGTTGTGGCAGCAGGGATATCACACGTTTAAGTGGAAAATTGGTGTAGATGCGATCGCTCATGAACTAGAAATTTTTGAGTCACTGATACAAACCTTACCAGCCTTTACCAAACTGCGATTAGATGCCAACGGTGGACTCAGCCATGAAGAAGCTAAGTTATGGCTGGGGACTTGTGACAATTTCAAGGCAAATCCAGAACTACCCCTAGAAATTGAGTTTATCGAACAACCGCTACCCGTTGAGCAATTTCAGGAGATGTTGGAATTAAGTAGGTGTTATAAAACTGCGATCGCTTTAGATGAATCTGTCGCCACACTTGGGCAACTCGCCGCCTGTTATCAACAAGGTTGGCGAGGGATTTTTGTCATAAAGCCTGGAATAGTTGGATCGCCATCTCGTCTGAGAAAGTTTTGCCAACAGCATAAAATTGATACTGTATTTTCATCAGTATTTGAAACTGCGATCGCAAGACAAGCAGCACTCCAACTCGCAGCTGAATTATCCCGAAACAACAGGGCAATTGGTTTTGGCATCGACCATTTTTTTGAACAAGAAGAAACGTGGCTTCAAACTTTATGGAACGACCTTTAGACTGCCTTAACAATCTGGTTCAGGATGATTGGCTTATTGGTTATGACAGCCGTCAATTTAATCAAATAGCTCAAGAATTATATTTAGAACTAACACAACTATCAGCGTCTGGAACACCACCAAAAATCATCTTAGCCGAACGCGAACCAGTGCGGTTTTTAGCAAGTTTTATTGCCGCTTGTGCAGCTAGTTGTCCAGTTTTTCTTTGTAACCCCGACTGGGGAACACAAGAATGGCAACAAGTCTTTGATTTAGTACAACCAGATATTATTTTGGGAATGGGGAATGGGGCATGGGGCATGGGGCATGGAAATAATAATATCCAATGCCCAATTCCCAATAGCATAATGATTCCTACAGGTGGTTCATCAGGAGAAATTAAATTTGCCATTCACACTTGGGAAACTCTCATAGCATCTGTAAAAGGATTTACTGAATACTTTCAACTAAAGCGAGTTAATTCATTTTGTATATTACCGCTATATCATGTTAGTGGTTTGATGCAATTTATGCGTTCTTTCACCACCAAAGGTAAAGTAGCTATTCAACCATTTAAAGCTATAGAATCTAGTCAAATATTAAATATTAAACAATCAGAATTTTTCATATCTTTAGTACCAACACAGTTACAACGCCTCCTGCAAAATCCAGAATTAACTGAATGGTTATCTCAATTTGATACCGTACTTTTAGGAGGTGCGCCAGCATGGAACGAACTACTAGAAAAAGCCAGATTTCATCGCATCCGGTTAGCACCTACTTATGGCATGACAGAAACCGCCTCTCAAATCGCCACCCTCAAACCGAATGATTTTCTCGGCGGTAAAATTAGCAGTGGTCAAATTCTTCCCCATGCCAAAGTAATTATTCGCAATCAGCAAGGCGAGATTTTAAATTCCAATCAAATAGGAAATATCACCATTCAGGCTCAATCTTTAGCCCTTGGTTACTATCCAAAAACCAGAGAAAGTAAAACTTATTTCCAAGTAGATGATTTAGGTTTTTTAGACACTCAAGGTCATTTAAATATTGTCGGACGTAACAGCGACAAAATTATTACAGGTGGAGAAAATATTTACCCAGCAGAGATTGAATCAGCTATACAAGCAACTCAAATGGTTGCCGATATTTGTGTCATTGGTATACCAGATAAACATTGGGGGCAAGCCTTAACAGCGATTTACATTCCCAAAAAATCAAATACCTCTGCCTTAAAAATCCAAACCCTACTTAAAAACAAACTCAGCAAATTTAAAATCCCAAAATATTGGATTCCCCAGCAAAACCTACCTCGCAACTCCCAAGGTAAAATTAACCGCCAACAGCTACAGCAAATAGCCACAGAATTCCTGCAAAATCCTATCACATAATCTCTCTCGACCTTCTTCTCTCTGCGCCCTCTGCGTCTCTGCGGTTCGTTTTCAACCACTGAATAATCTCATCAGGTAATTCCTGCTTACTTCGACTACTTGCATCAATACAAGCGTGCCTAGTAATAGCTTTAGCAACTACCACCTCAGCCACAGTAATTTCATAAGTAATTTCAAACTTATCAACACCTATTTTTTGGGGAATTAAGCTAATCAGCAACTTGTCCCCAACAAACATAGGGCGCAAAAAATCGACACTAGCATGAACAATCGGAAACCCCACAGAGGAATTAGTAAAAAAATTTTTGAGATTAATACTTGATGCTTCTAAAGATTCTTCATAAGCTTCATGGCAAATACTCAAAACGTTAGCAAAATAAACTACTCCAGCAGCATCAGTATCTTGAAAACGAACCGTGCGGTTATAAGTAAAAGACATTTTTGACAATTAAATATTAAAAAAACAGCAGGTATCCCCTGTACAAACTAATTTTATTGCAACTAAGTAAATCGGTGAGAAAAATTCAATTCCCCCATTCTGAGTTTATATCGAGATGTTTAGCCTTATCTAATACTTTGGGGTTAAATATATAGTGAGGAAAGGCGATCGCTTCTACATTGACTCCAACGGCGGAACCTCAAAGTCATTAAACGAGCAAACATTGTAAGACGAAGCGGCTATTGCCTTCACCAGCTTGCCGTCAAGAGTCAGCAAAGTAGCACCTACCTGCTGTGAAAGTGCGACATAAGAGCCATCGTAGGCGGAGATTCCATAATTTAATGCGATCGCAACTGCATCCGCCATCAAGTCAGATGTTGAAACAACACGTAACGGAAAAGCTTTGAGGGTGGCTAAATCTGTCTGAACCTCAGCAGCAGTGTACATCCTTGCACGGACGTATTTCAATAAGGCGTTAGCACACTCAATGTAAAAGAGGTCTGGAACAAATATTTCTGTCTGTGGATTGGCAAAATGGTCGAAAAGCTGATTAACTTTAGCAGTTAGTGGATCAGCAATAAAATACTTGATACACACACTGGTATCTAACACGCATCTTAGAGGGGTGGTCATCTGTCGCGGTCTTCTCGAATCAGTTGAGTACTATCAGGTAATCCGAAGTCTGCTGGATTCACACGGCGACGCTGGCGACTTTCTTCTAGGACTTTAAGTACACTCTGGCGTTTCTGATCTTCTATTTGCTGTGCTTCAGTCTTTAAAGCTTGCTCTAACAGAGTTATAACTTGGGCATTAATGGAACGGTGTTCAGATGCCGCTAACTCTTGCAGTTTTGCATACAAATCATCGGGTAAATTTCTTACATAAAGGGTAGCCATCACTTTACCTCAAAGTAAAATTTACAAAAATGATAGCATAATGCAAGCAAAAGGAGCGGCTAGGGCGATGTATCTCACTTTTGATAAATTTTAATTAAGTTCCAATTATGATTATAGTACCCAAAAAAATCAGTCAAATTGTGGCTTGACCCTCAAAACCTATGATTCATAAATAAAAAGTAATTTGACAATTAGATCTAATCTAGATATTCATAAATAATTACTTTGGAGAATTAATTCTTGTGAGCAGCAATAGTTCAAGTCCATTAAAGGTTGTTCTTTGGCAACCTTGTCGCTGGGGTAAAAAATACTTAGATACCAACACAAATGCTTTAGTTGAACCGACATTTTATCAAGAAGAAATTTATTCTTGGGAGCCGTTTGGAGATCCCTTTGGCTCAGTGACTAGCAGTGAGCAAACTCAGCGACTAAGAGAAGAGTTAATTGAAAATTTTACACTAGTAATAAAACCTGAAAAGCGTGGAATAGAACAGTTTAAGCAAGTCATCCAAGTAATAGACGAGATATTGTCTAATGACGAATCATCTTGGAGTGATTTAGAAGAGCTTGGACGCTTATCTAATAGTGATAGTGTGAATCTTCGTCAACATCAACTTTTGGCATTACGCCAGCATATTCAGTGGGTGTGTGATACGTTTGTTAATGTTCCAGATGTCAATGTATCCCTTCATTAAAATAATAACTTTATGAAATTAAAATTGTTCAGTAAAGAAGATGCACTAAAATGTATCGCCCAAATAGGTAAGAATGGGCAGCCCTTTGAAATATCTCTTGGTGAAGATATTTGTTTTGGACGTGACAAATGGGTGAATGTTGGAACTATTACATTACAACCAGGAGGGCAATATCTTGAAAATGAAACTAGATATGATGAGTATTGTGCGGCTAAGTTTGGTGGGTTTGAATGGCAAATACTATCCTTAGAGAAACTCAATGACAATATTACTGAAGCTCTTGAGAACTCAGAGAGTAAAGATAGAGTTAAAAATAGTAAAGATAGAGTTCAAAAAGCTTTCAGAGAAGGATTGCAGGATGTACTCCGGAGGACATTATTACTTTTACCTATTTTTGATGTTGAAACTATTGGCAAAATACCTTTGCAAAAACCGATAACGATCGTTACAGATACATCAGCTATTCACCAAGGAGGACTTGATTTTATATGTCGGTTTCTTAGTCCTTGGGCAAGAATAAAAGTACCAGCTATTGTTCATATGGAAATAATTAATCAGGTAGATAGGTACTTTGCAACTCGCAGAGACAGTCAAAAAAAGAACAAACCTGTTGCTGCGGCACTTCGAGAACATATTCTCAGCCAGGGTGGTCAACGAACTTTACTTCGTCTAGAATTTTCAGATGCAGAAATAGAACGTGGTGACTTAGGTGCAGATCCCCTCCGGGGTATTGTGACACCGAGTAGCGATCCTGAAGATGGTAATCTTAAACTACAAGAGATTGTTAGAAGTTTTGCTGATCGTCTGATTTTAGAAACTGCACGACGCTTTCAAACTCAAGTTCGCCCGGATCATGCTCTAGCTCTTCTAACTAGTGATCAAGGTCTAGCCAGAATGACAATGGCTGAAGGAATGGATGTGTTCTTTTTTGAATCTCGTTCTTTTCCTAAATTTGATGGTAGAAAACTCACTGGCTCTCTTTTTCATCCTTTCAGTCAAAAAATATATACAGTACCACTAACAGATGTCCTTTGGGAATTAGCTGTATCTTTTGGTTGCCTGCGCTTGCAAAATTACAACACTAACGAGTCATTAGAGCTATGGGGCATACCTAGTGGGGAATATACTTGGCAACCACTTCACGTTAAAGATGATCTTCTTTGGGGAAATTTTAACTCTGGAACATCCTCTACAACAACAGATAATACCTCTATTGCACTATCAACCGACATAGAAAGCTCAGGTCATACTGATGCAGTCTCTAGCGAAAATATAGAAAAAATAGCTACAGCCAAGGCATATGCATTTAGTCCAGATCAGATGTTCTTGCTGATAAAAATGTTAGTAGATAAGGGAGAATTAACTAATCAAGAAGCTCAAGACAAATTAGGATTAAAACATCAAGAACGTTATAATTTGTATAAAAATTTCCTGAAGAGTGGTTCATTCGTTGAAATTAATGATAGCAAAATCATCTGTACAGAATTACTTAAATCTCTATGGCAAAGTGTACTGGATGAAGATCATATTAAAATTTTATTTTATTTGAAGAAAATACCATCATTTGAAGCACTATATAACCATGTAAATCAAGGTAGGACTGTTGAATATAGCACATTACCAATTTTCAATAACGCCAAATCAACTTATATCAAGCTCGGTGAGGCGGCATGTGCTTGGTTGAATATACAAAACAAAAAAATTGTTACCACTGATAACATACCTGATCTACCAGATTTTGCTAATTTAGCAGTAGAAGTTTATAAATTAATTCGTTCACAGGAAGACACAGAGTGGATACTTACTGGTCGCTGGTTAGAAGAATTAGCTATTAAATATGCTGTTCATCCCATATTGGCTAGAAAACTAGTGAAAAAAGCACAAGAACAAAACTTAGTCAATGTCTATGCTGAAGGATCTACTCCAGATACTCGTTTTGAACAGCACGATTTGTGGATAATTAAGACAAGTGACAGACTTCCACAGTTAGAAAAAGTTTATCTGTATCATGGAGATTTTCTTATACCTGGTACATCTGCTGTACGTATCAAGCTAGAAGGAGTTAAAAATGCCTCTTGAAAATCTATTTACAAATGAGGCGACTGCTAACGCACCAGAAGAACAACCCAAATTACTCTATAAAAAGTTTGGTGTGTTGAGTAACCCTTTTCCCAGTGCTGGGCAAACCAGTGGTCATCCGCATATGTCAACAGAAGCAGATAAGCAAGTTGATGCTGCGGTCAAGACATTTTATTCAGATCGCAAGTCTCATGTAATTTCAATAACTGCTAGTCAGGGAATTGGAAAGACTAACCTTCTGAATGCTTATGAAAATGCTTTGCGTGAAAAACTTTCTCAACATGGTTTTTTCGTTATTAGATACGTTCCAGATCCAGAACCATTTTTTGATCCACTTATTAGGTCTATATTTGAAAATTTGGGAGAAGACTACTTACGTCGCTCAATTGATGCACTTGCAAAGAGGAAGCAAGAGATAGATGATATTGATAAATTATTAGAATTTGTGCGAATGAGCGAAATTAAAATAATGCTTAAGGCTCTTTTGAGTGTTATTAATTCCGAAGAAAAACTAAATGAGCGCCTATCTTTAGCATATCAATGGCTTTTAGGATTACCTGTAAGAAAAACTCATCAAACTGAACTGGGAGTAAACTTTCGTTTAGATACTGTAGAAGCGAAAACAAGAGCATTGCGAGACATTGTATATTTTGGTTCAGAAATGAAGACTTTAGAGGGTATTTTTATTCTTCTTGATGAATTGGAAAAACAGAATGGTAGCTTATCAAAAACAATAGTTTTAAGATATTTATCTGCTCTGCGGGCTTTAATTGATGCACTACCTAAATATCTTTTCTTAATGGTTGCTTTAACTACAGATGCCCTTGAACGTTACCGTGAAATGCTTCCAGCTATTAGAGGTCGTCTTGCTAATGAAGTTCAACTTTCACCTATAAGAAATGAAGAGGAAGCCGTAAAATTATTCAAATTCTACTTGGAACAGGCCAAAATGGAAGCCCGGAATTTTGCACAAAACAAACAATTACAAGAAGGAAATGATGTACTTTTACATGAAGATTCTGCTCGACTCTTATTTCACCAATTATTGAGAGGTAGTAACATTAAAGGCGTGCGACAACGTGATTACCTTAATGCTCTTTATGAAAAAGCAGATGAGTCCATCAATGAATCTATGCCGGCATTCTTTTAGTTAAGTTTTTTGAAGCTTTTGCTAGCTTTAAGAATTCAATAGGCGCTTATCAAGAATAAATCACAGTGAAGCCGTTGCTCAGATTAAATCTAATCAATGGCTTACGTCGTTAATAACATTTGTAAAATCTAATTTTTCTTCAACGGAGAAGGGGAGATTCGAACTCCCGGAGGTTTTAGCCTCATCCGATTTCAAGTCGGACGCAATCGACCACTCTGCCACCTCTCCAGTAAATCTGTCAAACTTATGCATACCCTACTTTCAGACGCTATTCAGGCGCTTTTGTTGGTTAGCACTAAACTTGACAGATAATACTATACCCTATTATTTACGCAGATTGCACTACTGGATGCGAATATCTACGACACAATACGCGATCGCTCGTACAAAATTTCCCCCTTAGCCACCTGAAAGTCATTCCCCACCCAAACTAGGGAAACTTGCGAAACCACACCCGCCTCTAGGGTGACGATGGAAAAATTACGCAACTTCTCGCCGTCATTTTCCACAATCCTGGGGACACTAGCCGCATTTAAGTAAATTGTCCCCTCTGGACTTCTAAAGATGGGCTTACGCTGCACCTTCTTGGTATGGCGTAAATCTCGGTGCATGTGACCAAATGTCACCAGAGGAATAGTTTTACCAGCAGTCAAGGCTTGAGAAATCGCCTCGCCCAAATCTGGATCGCCAAAGTCGCCGCCAATTGGGTGCCAGTCTTTGCCGCAGGGGTCTTCGGGGCGATCGCCTAACCCACTAGGCCCATTGTGACCCAAAAATATAATTGTCTCGTAAGCGGCGCTTTTAACAGCTTTGAAGATGCGATCGGCGGATTCTTCCAAACTCGTCACACCGTAACGTTCTTTACAGATTTCCGCGAATTTCCACTCTGGGCCACCCCAAGTAAAGGGACGACCCCCCACTACAGTTAAATTCCAAGCAGGAAAATCCAACTTACCGTAACCGACATGGGACGAACCTAATAAATCGAGTTGTTCCTGTACCCAGTCTTCCTTAGAGCGGTCATAAGGAGCCTTTTTGCGTCCCCATTCGGTGGCGGTGTACCAGGCATCGTGGTTGCCCATCACGGCTGCTTTGGGAATATCGAGAGATGCGATCGCTCTGACCACTTCCACCGATTCATTGCCAAAATCCCCGACAAACAGCACTAAGTCAACACCCAAATGCTTGAGTGCAACGCCATCTTCCACTTCCCATTGGTCGTGAATATCTCCAACTACAGCAATTTTGAGGTTTATCGATTGAGTTTTCTGACTGGTCATGCCACTTTCCTTGCCGTCTATCTCCAGGATATGAAACTCAGCCCGATTTGGACACAACCCCAAAATATCAACCGTCCACTATTTTTGGTAAAAACTACTATAATTGATTCCACAGGACATAAATTTGCAACATAAAGCACCCCTAAACTGTGTTTACCACTGCACTAGCTCAACGAGAAAACACCCAACTGGGTGAACTACCACTAGATTTGTTTGCCGCGATTCAGAGTCTCAAAAAAGAACTCAACGCCGTTATCCTGGCGCATTATTATCAAGAGCCAGATATTCAGGATATTGCAGACTTTATTGGGGATTCATTACAACTGGCAAAAGCCGCAGAAAAGACTAATGCGGATGTGATCGTTTTTGCTGGTGTTCACTTCATGGCAGAAACAGCAAAGATACTTAATCCCGATAAATTAGTACTTTTACCAGATTTGAATGCTGGTTGTTCTTTAGCAGACAGTTGTCCACCAGACGAATTTGCCGCTTTCAAGGCAGCGCATCCAGATCATCTAGTGGTATCTTACATCAACTGTTCTGCTGATATCAAGGCGATGAGCGATATTATTTGTACTAGTTCCAACGCTGTGAAAATTGTGCAGCAGATACCGAAAGAACAGCCAATTATTTTTGCCCCAGATCGGAATTTGGGGCGGTATGTCATGGAACAGACTGGACGAGATTTGGTGCTATGGCAAGGTAGCTGTGTTGTCCATGAAACCTTTTCAGAAAAGAAAATTGTCCAGTTAAAAATTGCCCATCCCGAAGCAGAGGCGATCGCACACCCAGAATGTGAAAGTAGTGTATTGCGCCACGCCAGCTTTATTGGCTCTACAGCCGCTTTACTCAAGTATTGTCAAAGCAGCCCTACCAAAGAATTTATCGTTGCTACGGAGCCGGGAATCATTCACCAAATGCAAAAATTAGCTCCTGACAAGCATTTTATTCCTGCACCGCCGATGAATAACTGCGCTTGTAACGAATGTCCCTTTATGCGGTTAAACACGCTAGAAAAGCTTTACTGGGCAATGAAAAATCGCACTCCCGAAATTACCATGTCAGAGGATATTCGCCTTGCTGCACTGCGACCAATGCAACGAATGCTGGAGATGAGCGTGTAACCAGTATTTTCTATTCCGATGGTAGAGACGTAGTTTTGTTGCGATCTCTACCTGTAAGTTATTTTTTCTAACCACTTGCTATTTATAAAAGGTGGTGCTAAGATTTTAAATCGTGAGACAAATCGGGTCGGTGTCCGAGTGGTTAATGGAGACGGACTGTAAATCCGTTGGCTAGCGCCTACGCTGGTTCAAATCCAGCCCGGCCCACCACTTACGAAGTTATAAGTTATAATGACTGGGTTAAGAGCAAAGCTCCCAGCATTGTAACTTACAACTAAAAAACAAAGTTTATGTTTTGCCCGTGTGGCTCAGTGGTAGAGCACACCCTTGGTAAGGGTGAGGTCACGAGTTCAATCCTCGTCACGGGCTTTTTAAATTTACAGAACAATCAAGATAAAGTTAAGGGTTTCAGGTTTATAGAGGGATTTGAAGCTGAGAAAACTGATTCCCTTGCTTGATATTTTGACTATGAGTTGGCTATGAATCCAAAATTTTGGGTATCAAGTGAGTATTGTCCTAGTACAACTCAGATTTTTATTAAAGATGTGGTCACGAGTTCAACCTTCGTCATGGGTTATTAACTGTCCTTCTATTTTACCATAAGCTTTTTTAACCCAATACCCTCTAGGTGGCTTTTCTATCCCATAAGCCTTACACCACTTTTCTACAGCCTTATCAGACACGCCAAAACCTCTACCAATTTGTGCGGTTGGCTTTTCCCAAACTAGTTTTTCTAGTTCTTCTTTAGATGGTCTTTCAACTTTTCTAGTATGAATTCTAGAGTCTGGGTTAAGCTTTCTAGTTGTTAAATCAACGCCAAACTCCTTGTAGGTTCGCTTAGACGCTGCTTCAGTAAAGTCTGTAAAATCCTCCCACCAGTAAAACGGTGTAGCTGAATTAGGTATCTGAGTAGTTATGTAGCAACCATCAAAGTTAATTGATGGATAAACAACTTTATCTATGTCAGGAAGATAAACCGCATAAAAGTCAAAGTCATTTACTTTGTACTTCTTTTGATGAGTCCCATTTTTATCTACCCAAATAGTTTTATTGACTACTCTGTTATCTCCGGCATATTTAACTTGTATTTTATAAAATCTATCGTCTTTGTAGACAACAAAATCAAAAGGTAAATGTTCACAAACAAGTGGCGTGAGAATTAAGTATCCCTTAAGGGTAAGATCCGCGATCGCTTTCGTAGCAGCAATATCGCCTTTGTTCTTAGTATGGTGCAGCAAGAACGAACCCTCAATCGATTAAATCATCATACCACTTCACAGTGCTTGAGGGTTCATATTAAGTTAAAACGAGCGCGGCAGGGTTCGAACCTGCGACCGATTGCTTAGAAGGCAATTGCTCTATCCACTGAGCTACGCGCCCAAAACAAAACAATGGCTCCCGAAGGAGTCATCTGCACTATTATATCGTGTTCACCTACCAAGAAGCAATCGAAAATTGCAGATTTACTACTAGCAAGGCTAAGATGCTAGTCGCTAGTTAGTTAATCTACACCGAAAACGAAACAGATGGAGTATTGGTTTAGATATATTGAGTTGTCAAAGGGTTATTTGCCTGTTAACGCCACCCTCCTATGGGCGGCTACCTTCGGGAAGGATCTGGCGATCGCTAGGTTCATTTCCACAGTATGCTAGGTAATTTCAGCCTTGGCGATACTGCCAAATGCCATTATATATTCCATATTAAGAGTGCCCCTGTGAGGAGTTATTTGCTAGTGCCATGTTTATTCTCAAACGGCAGGATGTTGAAATATCAAGCATTCAGCACCCAAAAAAGGATCAGCAAGTGCCGATCCTCAGTTATCAAGGGCAGACTTTTCGCTTGATTAGTGTCTTCAAAGCTAGTCAAGAAGAAGAAGCTAGAGCCTTATGGAGAGAATTAACGGATAACCGAGGTAAAGCCTGTGTTTTGCTGGAGGAACCGGAACGCTTTAGCGTTTGGGGTAAAATCCGTTTAGAGCAGCTAGGTAATGACACAGGTAGTCATGGTAAAACGGGAATTTTAATCCAAGCCAGTATTTTGCTGTTGCAAGGTGTTTCTATCGACATTGAAGAGTTTTTGGGTACTAGGCAAGCTGCATTATTTGAAAAAGATATTGCAGAGGTATTCAAGCAGAAACAATTTCCCCAAACATCTTCCCTAGAAGCAGTTAAATATTTGGTATCTACTAATCCGTTACCAACAGCCAAAATACCTGATTGGCAAGAAAATCATGTAGTTATATTGTTACAAGAACTACATAGATTAGGAAAATCCTATTTTGGCAACGCTAATTTTACCAAACAAGTGATTTATAAGCTAGAAGATATGCCAGAAGCCGAGCGAGCGCTATTTCTCACTTGGCTAAATCAATCGCCACTGGGTAAACTATGGCAGTAGTATGGAAATTCTTTAACAAAGTTCCTGCCACTGGCACTTACTTTTGGTGTCTGATTGTGTATTTTTTAGCAGACACACTACCAGATATACAGTCCTTTAACTCAAAATACTGCCAGAGTGCATCTACATAGTCAAGTCCTATGAATAACTCTTACGAGAATTCTTTCCTTTCTAAATCCATTTTCACTACTCAGAACATTGTTTTAGCTAATATTGGCTGGGCCGTACTGGCACTGCTATACTTTTTGTTGTTTAGTGCCAAAGTTCCCGGAGCAGATGGCATAGAAAGCCGGGCCGAATGGTATGTGATTGGCACAAATATTTTTGAAGCTTTAGCTTATTTGGCTGCCAGTATCTTATGCTTGAGGAACTGGCTGAGTCCACAAATCGTCAGTGGGCGAAATGTTTGGCTCTTAATTGGCTTAGGCATGCTTTCCTATTTCGTTGGAGGGATCATTTTTGGATACACGGAAATAATTTTAAAAGATGAACCGGATGTGTCTATAGGCGATATATTTTTTGTACTTAGTTATCTATTACTTGGCGCAGGCATGATTTTAGCTGTGGCTTCCAGGCGAATTAATCTGGAAAAATGGCAGTGGCTAATTGTGTTAGCAATTGCAATGTTTGGTAGTTTGTTAGCATGGTGGATTTCTATGCAACAGGGAACACCCTCAGAACTGCTAATCGCTATTTTGAATTGGTTTTACGTAGTTAGCGATGTGGTTTTGTTAATTATTGCTACCACTCTGTTGCTAGCCTTTTGGGGGGGAAGAGTTTCCCAGTCTTGGCGAATGATTGCAGCAGCGGCCTTTTCGCTTTACATTGCAGATATGTGGTTTAAATACGCCCAAGGCCCCAATTATCAAAGTGGGGAAATATTAGAAGTATTTTGGGTGTTTAGTGGAGTGTTATTTGGCATGGGCGCTGTCTTAGAATATGACGCATCACTAAGACGAACGCGGCGTACCAGCGGACGAAAACGAGCTTAGTAAAGATTTTTGGTATCTACCGTGAGAAAATTAACAGATTCTGACAAGCAAGAAATTCTTAAGTTATATCGAGAGACTGCCGAAACAACCTCAACTTTGGCAGACCGCTATGGTGTGAGCAACTCGACAATTAGTCGCCTGCTCAAAAGCACTTTGCCAGAAGATGAGTATGAATACTTAGTCTCCTTAAAGCGGGCTGCGAGAACTCCTGAGGGTAGGGCGCAGGTAAGCTACGAGCAGTTACCTTTGCTGACTCAACCAGAGCCTGAGATAGAAGTTCCACCCATCGAAACCCCACCTGTGGAAGTACCGAAGGTGGAACCACTACCACGCCGGGTAATTCATGTAGAGGAGCAACTTCACTCAGAAGAAACGCCAGAGTCACTCGCTGCTAGACGGGTGCGGCGTCGTCCCTCGGCGACGGAAAAACCGAAGCTCCGAGTCACAGAGAAATTAGAAACTCCAGAGCCAAAGCCGCCGGAACCGGAAATAGTTAGCATTCCCATTCCACCCCTAAAAAATGAGCATCCAGGGGCGGCCGTCATCGCGCAGATGCTGGGCGAAGATTTGCTAGATGAATCAGAGGATTTGGATGATTTAGAAGATGATGATTTAGAAGATGATGACTTTGAGGAAGAAGACTATGACGACGATGACCTGGATGACCAAAGGCCGTTAGTCACAAAACGAAGACCTGGTGAAGCATCAGTTCAAGTTTTACCTCTGTCGATAGCCAATTTGCCAAAAACTTGTTATTTGGTAATTGACCGTTCTTCGGAATTAATTACCCGACCTCTCAAGGACTTTGGTGATTTAGGGCAAATTCCTAATCTGGAAACCCAGCAAAGAACTCTGCCGGTGTTCGATAACCATCGCGTGGCAAAGCGCTTTTCTACTAAACGCGATCGCGTGATTAAAGTTCCTGATAGTAAAATGCTCCATAAGGCTAGAACTCATTTGCAAGCTAAGGGCATCACCCGACTGCTGATTGATGGTCAGGTCTATTCTTTGTCTGCGACGGTTTAGAGGTTATGGAGACACTTGCTGGCTATGGTGTGGTATTGGTGACAGCTAGCAATATGCAGGAGGCAGAAGCAATTGCAAATGCCCTTGTGTCAGCTAAACTCGCTGCTTGTGTGAGTCTGTTACCAATTCATTCAATTTATACCTGGCAAGGGGAACTGTATAAAGAGCAAGAATGGCAATTACTCATTAAAACTGATTTGGCGCAATTTCCTACTTTGGAAGCCAAAATTAGGGAACTGCACTCTTATGAAGTGCCAGAAATTATTGCTTTACCAATTGTTGCCGGTTCTCAAGCCTACTTGCAGTGGATTTCTCAACAAGTTAAAGCTAAAGAGTGAAGATTTAGGATTTTCATAATTCCTCACTCTTTACTTTTAACTAATAACTCTAAGCGTAAACAGCCCTTGCAAAACGTTCTGCCAAGTAAATAATGTCCTGTTTACGAGCAATTTGGTTCATCCATTGTTTGGGAATATTTTCCACGCCGTAGTAAATTCCCGCTAACCCACCGGTGACGGCGGCGGTAGTATCTGTATCTCCGCCTAAGTTGACAGCTTTCAACACCGCCTCAGAATAAGACGAGCTATTTAGTAAACACCACAGGGATGATTCTAAGGTATCAATCACATAGCCACCAGAATTAATCTCTTCCACTGGTAGCTTTGCAATCTCACCACTAAAAATTCTGCCAAAATGGGGCTTCTCTAACAAAAATTCTCGGACAGAATAAATTGTTTGGATATCTTGCAGTGCTTGTAAATAAGCTGTCTGAAGGTCAGCCCCTTCCAAGAGCGCCACTGCAATACTAATATAAATGCCACAGGCCATTTGCGATCGCGCGTGAGCATGAGTAATTGCCGAAACATCATGTACCCGCGCCAGCAATTCACCTAAAGTGAAGTTTCTATGACAATAAGCCATCGGCAAGATTCTCATCAACGAACCGTTGCCATTACTATTTTCAACCTTCCCACCCGCCTGATGGGGAACAACTCCCTGTTTCAGGCGCATAATTGCTGTGTGGGTAGTTTGACCAATATCAAAAACATCGCCACGGGGAGTCCAGTAAGCCTCCTTGTACCAGCGCCAGAAGGAATTGGCTATAGCATCCAAGGAATACCCTCTACAAAGGCATTCCGCCAAGCAAAAGCTTAAGGAACTATCATCTGACCAAGTTCCTGGTGGTTGATTCCATGTGCCATAACCCTGCATCGTTGTCACTGGAGATTTTACTCGTTCAGCGCGGCTAGTAAACTCCACCGGCACACCCAACGCATCACCGACACATAAACCCATCAAACCAGACAACGTTTTTGTAGCGGTTAGCATTATTCAATCTCCATAAGAATTGCTCAAAATTAACTTTATAGATTCCCTCTATAGCTTGTTGCAATGGATGCTACAGCCTACTTCTCATCATCTGTGAAAAGCTCGGCAAAAAATTGTTAATCGGGTATTTTATTTACCATTTTCCGACTTAGTTTTAGTTCCAAATATTGTGCCAGTTTTAAAAGCGTCTATTTTTGGAACAAAGAACCTAGATGAGAAGACATTGAATGTAATTATAACAGCTTATTTATGATTTTCCGGGATAGTTAACCTGTAAAACTCATGCATCAATAGCAACGCTAGACTAATAAAATCTGGAAAATATTTGGAACATTCTCATATAACTTTCGACTTGAAATATACAAGTAAAAAATACAAAATTTGGTAAAAAATATGAAGCGTTTACACAAGTCTTTCATGACAATTTTTGCATTGTCTTCTTTAGTAATTGCTCCTCTTGTTCTATCAGCTAATCAAGCTTCTGCTGAAACCAAAAAAGGTACTGATGCTAGCTATGTTGGTGCTGGTGTTGCAGGTGGCGTTACCAGTGGCGGACAAGGTATCAACGATGATGCAACATTTGGTGGTAATGTCACAGGTCGCGTGAAATTAGGAACTACGCCATTTTCTGCACGCGGTAATGTCCTTTGGAGTGATAAGACAAGTGCCATTATCCCAGAGCTTTCTGTGGATGTGCCTATCGCTAATAGAACTAATGCCTATTTAACTGGTGGTTATTCTTTTGTAGAAAAAGATGGCTCATCAACTCCGATAGGTAACAAAGATTCAGTAGTGGTAGGTGCTGGTGTTGAATCGGAAGTTGCTAACAATTTCCTCGTCTACACTAACGCCAAGGTAGGAATTGGTGCTTACCAAAATAGCGATACTCCTGCTGTTACTATCAATGGTGGTTTAGGCTATCGCTTCAAATAAATGATTATTGAGTCCTCAGTCAGTTTATACTTTACTTAAGTACTCAGGACTCAGCACTTAAAACTCACTACTTCAAAAAGCTGGTTTTGTTAAGTATTACATCACTGACAAAGCCTGCTTTTGTCGTGGTAAAATTAAATCATTCCTCATTATTCCGGCCGGATTACCGGGGATCAAATAGCCGAAGGGTGCTGATTCGGCGTCTACTAATGCTTTATTGAGAATACTATACAAGTCTAATGGTTAAATCTGCTCCTTCCCCCATCGCAACCCGTAAGCCTTCCAAAGTAGAAGGAATCAAGGAAAATAGTAATTTTTTGCGTGAACCTGTAGCAACTGAAATCCTTCAAGACACTACCCATTTTACTGAAAATGCGGTGCAGCTTTTGAAGTATCACGGTTCTTATCAGCAGGATAACCGCGACAACCGCACCAAGGGGCAGGAAAAAGATTACCAGTTTATGCTGCGGACAAAAAATCCCGGTGGTTTAGTACCGCCGCAGCTGTATCTGGCTTTAGATAAAATAGCTGATGAGTATGGCAACCAAACCTTACGAGCAACTACCCGTCAAGGTTTCCAACTGCACGGAATTTTAAAGAAGAATCTTAAATCAGCGATTGCCACTATTGTCAAGAACCTGGGTTCGACTTTGGGAGCTTGTGGCGACATTAACCGCAACGTAATGGCACCACCAGCCCCCTTTAAGAATCGCCCAGAGTATCAGTATGCTTGGGAGTATGCCCAGAATATTGCTGACTTGCTGACAGCGCAAACAGGCGCTTATTACGAAATTTGGTTAGATGGGGAAAAAGCAATTAGTGCTGAAGAAGCCCCAGAGGTGAAGGCAGCCCGACAGCGCAATGGAAATGGGACAATTATCCATGACAACGAAGAACCGATTTATGGCACTTACTACATGCCCCGCAAGTTTAAAATTTGCGTGACGGTGCCAGGGGATAATTCGATTGATTTGTATTCTCAAGACCTAACGTTGGTAGTGATTACCAATAAGAAGAAGCAATTAGAAGGATTTAATATTTTTGCTGGTGGTGGTTTAGGTAGAACCCACGGTAAAGAAGAAACTTTCGCTAGGTTAGCAGACCCCATCGGTTATGTGGCAAAGGATGATGTTTACGACATAGTAAAAGCGATTGTTGCTACTCAGAGAGATTATGGCGATCGCACCGATCGTCGTCATGCCAGATTAAAATATCTAATCAACGATTGGGGCCTAGATAAATTCCGTGCCCAAGTTGAAGAATATTTCGGTAAATCAATTGAAGCCTTCAAACCACTGCCAGAGTTTAAATATTATGACTTCCTCGGCTGGAATGAACAAGGTGATGGCAAGCTATTCTTAGGAATTTCCATTGACAATGGTCGAATCAAGGATGAAGGTTCGTTTCAACTGAAAACCGCTTTGCGGGAAATTGTTGAACAGTTCAACTTGTCCATCCGTCTAACAGCGAACCACAACCTGATTTTTTACGATATCGAACCAGATAGCAAGCAAGCTATTCAAGACATTCTCAGCCGTCACGGTATCGTAGACGACCCTAGTAAAATCGAACCTTTAGTGCGGTATGCAATGGCTTGTCCGGCTTTGCCCACTTGCGGCTTGGCAATCACGGAATCAGAACGGGCAATACCGGGTATTTTGGAAAGAGTTCGCGCCCTTTTAAATAAAGTAGGTTTACAAAATGAGCATTTTGTAGTAAGGATGACAGGATGCCCCAACGGTTGCGCTCGTCCCTACTTGGCAGAATTGGGCTTTGTGGGTAGCGCTCCAGAATCTTACCAATTATGGTTAGGGGGTTCGCCAAATCAGACTCGACTGGCACAACCTTACACAGAGAAATTGCACCACAATGACTTAGAAATCTTCTTAGAGCCAATTTTTGTTTACTTTAAGAAATCTCGGAAATCGAAGGAAAAGTTTGGTGATTTTTGCGATCGCGTTGGTTTTGACGCCATCCGCGAATTTGCTGCTAGCTACGATCCTAACACCGCTAATGGTGCAAACAAATCGCGCCATCGGGTAAATTTAAAAGAAGAAGTTTATGGCAAGTTGAAGGAAGTAGCAGAAAGCCAAGGTAAGCCCATGACTCAGTTAGTGACTGAAGCGCTAGAAGCTTACTTTCAGAATCTTTCGTAAGCCGAAAAATTGAAGATAATAAAATCAAAGAGAGACACAGATAAATGCATCTGTGTCTCTCTCGCGTAAATCCTAATACAGTTAGGTAACACATCCACAGGAAAACTGAACTATGGTAACAACAGCAAAATTCGCAGAAACTAGGGATGTGCTGCAAAACATCAGCTGGCCGACATTCAAAGCTATGCTGGCAGATATGGGATCTGAGCGAAATAAAAGGCTAGCTTATGACAACGGAATAGTAGAAATTATCACTCCGCTAATGCCACACGAGAATTCAAACCGTCTCATCGAAGGTTTTGTTCTTGTGCTGTGTGAAGAATTTGGTTTAGAAGTTAAAAGCGCTGGCTCGTTGACTATAACGCGGGATGATTTGGAGCAAGGAGGCGAGCCGGACAGTAGTTACTATATCCAAAATGAATTGTTAGTCCGCAACAAAGAAAATATTGACCTGAATACAGACCCACCACCAGACATAGTACTGGAAGTGGAATATTCCAGACCCAAGATAGACAAATTAAGCCTGTATGCTTCAATGGGCGTTCCAGAATTCTGGCGGTATAACGGAAATGTGTTGCGCGTTTACATCCTCAATGCTGGGCAATACTCACAGAGCGATCGCAGTCCAACGTTTGCGCCTGTGCTGGTAACAGAGATTCCCCGATTTATCCAAGAAAGCAAGAAAATTGGACAAATAGCAGCAACTCGTGCTTTCCGTACCTGGGTTAGACAACAGATATCTACAGCAGGGCAATAATTTATTAATAAAAATGTCTCAACTGCAAAGAATTGCGATCGCACCCTCCCAATTCCAACAAGGGCAAATTTTACTCACCAAAGAACAGCAACATTATTTGGGGCGGGTGTTGCGCTTGCGTGAAGGCGATCGCTTTATTGCAATGGATGGTAAAGGAAAATGGTGGTTAGCGCAGTTAGCAGGGGAACAAGCACGGGTTTTAGAAGCACTTTTGGTAGAAACTGAATTACCTGTATCAATTACGTTGATGGTGGCTTTACCCAAAGGTAATGGATTTGATGAAGTGGTGCGGTGTTGTACAGAGTTAGGAGTAGCTTGTATTGCACCAGTATTGAGCGATCGCACCTTGCTTCATCCTAGTCCTCAAAAGCTTGAACGCTGGCGGCGCATCGCTGCGGAAGCCGCCGAGCAATCAGAGCGCTCGTTTGTACCAACAATTTTAGAGCCTGTTACTTTTAATACTGCTGTCACGGCTAATCAGACCAGTCACCGTTACATTTGTGAAGCTCGTGGTGAGTATCCCCATTTAAACAAAGTCCTGCATAGCATCTCTGAGGAGATTGTCATTGCTACAGGCCCAGAGGGAGGATGGACAACACAAGAAATCGAGAATGCGATCGCAACTGGATTTCAACCTGTTTCCCTTGGTCGCCGCATCCTGAGAGCAGTTACAGCTCCAGTCGTAGCATTATCCTTGATTACCGCAGCTTGTGAAGTATAAATGATTTATAGCTCACGCAAAAGATATTTTGCATGAGACATCACTCCAGCGTGTATTTAAAGTAAGTGATGATTGAGCAAGTTGCGATCGCCTTTGAGCATAAAGATTATCAAACAGCTGCTAAATTACTGAAACAGCTGCTAGTAGAATCGCCAGAACATCCTTGGGTACAATATTATCTTGGTCGGTTGCATGAAGTATCTGAAAAGCGCCAAGATGCGGAAAAAGTTTATCGGCAACTGTTGCGAGATACGAGAAATACTAGAATCGTGACCCTTGCACGTCAAGGTTTGCGACGGCTACAAGAAATGGAGCTAGAAGAAAGACAAAGAGCTATTTCTCAAGCAACAGCCCAAGAGAATAACACCGAACCTGGCGTACTAGTTTTAGAGCCACTCAGTAACGAACTAAAAACAGAAGCTTCTCGAAAATTTGCCCAGATAATGCAGCTAGACCCTTACACTGCACGGCTGTTACTACCAAGCCGTGGCTGGAGGTTGTACCGCACTGGCCAAGTAGGAGAACTACAATTTTACGGCAAGCAGTTACAGCAGGCTGGTATTCCTTGCTTTTGGGCAACAATAGCTCAAATTCAGCAAATTCAAGTTTATCAAGTTAAACATTTTCAAGAATCTACCTTACAAGCTACTGTTGTTTGCCGTAATGAGAAAAATCAACTCGGTTCTCTCACCTTTGACTGGTCAGAAGTCACAGCAAGAGTAGTGGGACTGTTGCCGATTTTTGAGGAAGTCGTAGATCGTGATGTGCGCGGTAAACTAGAAAGGAAAACTCAAACACAAGACTATGCCCAGTTTTGTGATTTACACCTACCTGGTAGACGTTGCATTCTCCGATTTGATGATAACGGTTATGAATTTCAGCAAGGTTTAGAAATCATTCCTGAAGCTAGCCAAAATACAATCAGAATTAATTGGAATAGTTTATCAAGTTGGATTGACCAGCAATTACCTCAAGTAAAAATTTGGTCAGATTTCACATCGTTTGCAGATACAACATTAGATCAAACAGAATTGCTGGGTCATATCAAGTCTCACATTTATTTGTTTCGCAGGGAACAGACTAATTGGGACTCAGCTTTTCATTTATATAGTGGATTGGTGTTGGTTAAAAATGCAGATTAGTTATACAAGAAATTATCTAACCCAAACCTAAAAAATGCAGTTGTAGTGGAGAATATTAAGCGATCTTCCTACTTTGGAAAGCTCCCCCATCTACAACTGATAAACTTGTTTTAATAATTGCCTATTCACACTTAACTTATCAGTAGTATAGAGACGCGAAATTTCGCGTCTCTGTGATTTAACCAGGGGTTTTAACCTGACGCGCCATGTCTAAGTAAGCGCTCATATTCGCCCCTGGACGCCGACGACCATTAGAGCTAGTCGCTGAAGGAGCAAGATATTTAGGCGCAAAGGTAGTTTCCTTTGGCTCCTCTTTGAGGACTTTGGCTGCTGCGGCTTTTGCCTTTTTGCCAGGTTCAACTTTAAGGCCCTCAGCAGTCTGCACTAAAGTAACATCGGCTGGTTTAGGATTTTTCGCTGGTTTTTCCTTAGTTTTAGCTGCGGCGGTTTTTGTTCCGTTCAATGAAGCTGGCTTGGATGCTTCTGGTGCTTCTGGTGCAGCTGTTGCCGTTAATTTTTTAGCATTCGATGAAACTGTCTCTGCTACTTTCTTTGCGTTCGATGCTACCTCTTTAGCAGCATCTTTAGCAGCATCTTTAGCTTCATCCAATTCCAAGAAATAGCCGTTGCTTTTCTTCCCTCGTAACAGTCCGGTAACGAAACTCAAAATACCCGAAATTAAGTTTTTGATAAAATCCATTACAATTACTCCTGCCTTTTACCTTTTATATTTGAAAATCAACCGTAATTGTTAAAAATTACGACAAGATGTTACATTTTCTACTTTGCGCCACCCCATCCAGGTGACAACCGTTATAGGTTTGTGCTTAATCAACATTCTAGTAAAATCACAGGGCAAATGTTTTTTTGCAAGCACTTGCGACCTGTATACACCGAGAACTAATTATTAAATTTTACTGTAACTAAGAGCAAGATTCTGAAAGCGGGCTTAACAAAAATTAACATTTCTTTGTTTGAAGTTATAGATTGGAGAAAAGCAAGTGGTTTACTTTCAACCAGTGGAAGGAGTGTCATAGCCAGTTGGCAGATAGTAATAGCTATAAGTTAAATTTTATACGAACTAGCTTTGAGAGCAGTTCAGTTTTGCAAAAATCTCTTTTAAAGAATCCGAACAGCAACAGCTTCAGTTTGTAGAGCAGTAGTATCTACAAAATTGAAATACACCCCTTAATTCAGCTAGATTTTGTAAATGAACATTGAAAATCAACAACGCAATCCCGTTTTGTTAATCCACGGTATTGACGATACGAGGGCAGTTTTCCAGAAAATGGCGGTTCACTTAGCATTACAGGGTTGGTCTGTACATTCCCTAAATCTCGTGCCTAATAATGGTGATGTGGGTCTTGATGAGTTGGCAAAACAAGTAGCAGATTATGTTACAGCTACCTTTGCGCCAGAACAACACCTGGATTTAGTAGGCTTCAGTATGGGAGGAATTGTGAGCCGTTACTATGTCCAGCGACTGGGAGGAATTAACCGCGTGCAGAGGTTTATCACAATCTCTTCGCCCCATAATGGAACTGTGGTTGCTTATGGTTCCCGGCGTCCTGGTTGTTTACAAATGCGCCCCGACAGCATTTTTCTCAAAGATTTAAATTCTGATGCTGTAATATTGGGGCAGCTAAATTTTACATCTATCTGGACACCTTATGATTTGATGATTGTCCCAGCAAATAGTTCACAAATGTCTGTAGGAAGCGAAGTCATAGTACCAGTTGCTTTACACCCTTGGATGCTAACAGACCCCAGGAGTTTAACAGTAGTAACAGCAGCTTTAGCAGAGCGTATTAAGCTGCCTTTCCTTAAAAAAGTATCCAGTCAGTAGCCAGGGTGCTTATTACGCTTGTCTTGTATTTTTTATTTTGTATTTTGAATTTTTTAAGTCCTATCCCCAATTTGTGTATGTTCGTAACTCCCAAAAATTGCCTCTGGGTAACAATAATATTTGAACTCCATGAGGTTATAAAAGGGATCTTCTAAAAAGAAAGTGCGATGCTCAAGAGGAGAGCCAACAAAGCGATTTTTGGTTTCCTCACGAAAAAATAGTTGGTGTTGTTGTGCCCTTTCGAGTAAGTCTTTCCAGTCACGTTCTTGGGTAAAAATTAGCCCGAAGTGTCTAGGATATATAGTATGTTGCGGTGTCAAAGGTTCTTTGGTAACGTGAGCCACTAGTTGATGACCATAGAGATTAAGAATCAAGGCGTGATGGTTTTCACGCCCAGGAATGCAACCCAAGCCATCTACGTAATATGCTTTTGTTTTGGCAATGTCAGTTACAGGGAAAGCAAGATGGAATAAAGTTTGGCTCATAGCTTGTGTGGAAAAGACTAGTAGTTGGATTATCTACAGTTTATGCATTTATGCTGTTAAGTCTTAATTGTGGTCAACTTGAACACAGTTTTAATTGACATTAACTTATATCCTTTATCTTTATGACATATTGCAATGTATATCTCAGACATAGTTTGTAATTTTATACTCAGCTTTCAAGGCGATGCCTACGAAATTTAGTTAATAATACAAACATATTACTTTAGTTTTGGAGGTGTCAGAAATTAAGTACTAATACAAGACGGTCTAAATAAAGCAACCATTTTAAATTCCTAAAAAGCTTATTCCATAATAGTCTTGAGTTTTGACTTTTTACACCTCGGCTTGTCTGCGGAACGCTACGCGAACAGTCGGTGTAACCCTGGGTTACTTTTAATTTCCGCCTTGCGTTACTAGGGGTAACAAATTAGTTATTCTGTTGATATTCAGACAAAATTACTTATTAATTGCTGATGTCATCTTTAATTAATTCTGTTAATCCCTGGTTGATGGCGATAGGATTAAACACAATTCTATTGGGTTTAGCTTGGATTGCTCCGAAAAAACTGCTTACCCCTACTGGCTCATTCCACGCATGGTTTCTGGCCATCTTAATTTGGGTAACTCTAGGCTGGCAAGGATATGCAGTTGTCATGTTCTATTTTCTAGTTGGTTCTGGCGTGACTCGTATCGGTATGGCGCAGAAGGAGGCTGAAGGAATAGCCGAAAAGCGTTCTGGGGCAAGAGGCCCAGAAAATGTTTGGGGTTCGGCTTTGACTGGGGCGCTGTGTGCTTTGGGAGTAGGGATCATAAATTCGGGATTTATTGTACCTAGTCCCCAATCTCTAGTCCCCAATCCCCAGTCTCTATTATTGTTAGGCTATGTAGCGAGTTTCAGTACCAAATTGGCTGACACTACTGCTAGTGAAGTCGGTAAAGCCTATGGTAAAAGCACCTTTCTAATTACCACACTCCAACCAGTGCCTCGCGGTACAGAAGGAGCGGTAAGTTTGGAGGGGACTTTAGCAGGTATTGTGGCTTCTGTAGCGATCGCATTTGTTGGTTGGGCAGTTGGTTTAATTGATCTATTGGGAGTAGGTTGGTGTGTACTGGCAGCATTTATTGCCACCAACTTAGAAAGTGTGATTGGGGCAACATTGCAGTCTAAGTATAATTGGCTGACCAATGAAGTAGTAAATATTTTTAATACATTAATCGGTGCGATCGCAGCAGTGCTACTTGCATGGGCATGGATAAGTCTAATTAAGTAGACAGGTGAGAATAAACAATTACTCGTTAAGGTTCCGCATGGCAAGGGTTTCTCATGTCAGTTGCTACAACTTTGGTCACATAAACAACGCAGTGGCTTGACTTTTAGCAACTGGCAAGAAACAATTCTTAATATATTTTGCTTTATTTTCGCCTATATACCTAATTATTTATCTGAATCTATAAAGATTTGGTTACACAACTTGTTTTGCCTTATAACTGATATTTTCAATCCTGTTCTGTCTCCAGTAGACCGTAAAAGTAATTATGGAAAATTATTTTATTTACTAGGTATATAATTTTTTGACCATTTAGATGTAATTAGTTCATAGAATCTTTATCATATTTATTCATCAATGACCAGATGATTTTTATATGATTTAATTTAAAAGTCCTATAAGTGTTTAACCATTTTCACATAGTTAGTTCATGGAATCTTTATCATTTTTAACAATCAATGACAAAATAATTTCTATTGAGGAAGCAGTAAAGTACTTGCAAGCCTCTGGGAAATTGGGGCAATTCATTGGGGATATTCTCCGCCAGTATGTAATTGAGGAAGAAATCCGAACCCGAGACGATATTGAGATTGGTACATCAATAACTGAACAGGCAATTATTGACTTTAGACTGAAAAATCAATTGACTGACCCCCAAAGTTTTCAAGAATGGTTAAAAGCCAACAACACAGATTACGCTACCTTTCACACATCAGTGGCTTTTGGTTACAAGTTAGAAAAGTTAAAAGCCGTAGTAACTCAAACAAAACTCCAAGAATATTTTATTGAACGCAAAATTTTTTTGGATCGGGTAGTACTTTCTCGGATCGTTGTTGATAATCGAGAATTGGCAGACGAACTACAAACCCAGATTGAAGAAGGAGGTAGTTTTGAGCAACTAGCTAAAGAGTATTCACTTTCAGATGACCGAATTGTAAACGGCATGATGGGAATAGTCAGCCGAGGAAGCATGCCGGATATATTACGGGCAGCTATTGATGTGGCCAGTCCTGGACAATTGGTAGGCCCAATAGAAATCGTTGGCAAAGACTCTCCCCCAGGAGAAGGACCTTATGGTTTGTTTCGAGTAGAACAATTTCTGCCAGCGTCTTTAGAAGATACTCAACTAAAACAAGCACTACAAAATGAGTTGTTTGAGAAATGGCTAGCAGAGAAAATTCAAAAACTGACAGTCAAATTACAAGTGAGTTAAATATTCTGGATAATGAATCTTTACGATTAAAAGTGCTAGCTTCTTTGCCTTGGAATCAGCCACCACTATGCTGGCTGACTCCCGAACAACAATCCCTTTTGGAAAAGGAGTGCCAAACTCGTCAGTATCGTCTTGGAGAAAAAATCTGGTCAAACGATGTCGGCGGTTACCAATTCTTAATTGTGGCTGGAAAAGTTCGCTTGCGAGAAGAGGGGGTTGGTAAACCTTTGGCAGCCTTAGATGTAGGCGATTGGTTTGGTGATTTGCAAAAGCTGTCTGCGGATTTTAAAGCTGTAGCTGCTAGCAAAGAAGTAGTAGTAGTGTGTTGGCATACAGCACTGTGGGCAGAACTTTCTAATCCACAAATTCAGGAGTTCTGGCAAGTGTTACCGGTGAACATGGAGGGAGAAAGAGAGACATTTTCCTTCTCTTCCACACCTTCACTATCGCCAGCCTCAGAGAGAACTTCCAGCCCCCATAGTCTACAACCCCAAAGAGGACTCCCATCTGCCAATCTGATCATCTCAAATTATCCCTTTGTTGCCAGCTGGAACACTGCTGCTGCTTGTTTAACAATGGTGGCGCAACAGTTAGAAAATTCTGTGCAACTAGAATGGGTGCAGCGCCAACTCAGAGGACAACGCCCAAAACAGGTTGTGGAAGCAGGAGAAAAGTTAGGGTTAGTGTTGCGGCGCTTACAAGTGAGTTGGGGTGAGTTGCGACAGTTGTCATTTCCAGCTTTATTGTTGTGGAATTCTGACTCACCCCAGAGTCCATCTTGGGTAGTAGCCTATGGAGTTAAAGGCGATCGCCTCATTATCGCTAACCCTCTAAATCCCGAACGGACTTGTGAAAGCTTACCGCAGTCGATAGTTGAAGCGTCTTGGGATGGACGATTGTGGCAAGTAGAACTTATATCCCAGCAAGAAAAATTTAACCTCAGTTGGTTCACTCCAGCAGTTTGGAAGTATAAGGGATTGTTAACAGAAGTATTGTTAGCATCTTTTACCTTGCAGCTTTTGGGGTTAACAACACCACTAATTACGCAAGTCGTCATTGATAAAGTGATGGTGCAGGAGAGTTTGCCGACTCTCGATGTAATGGCGATCGCACTTTTGTGCGTAGCTATATTTGAGTCTATACTTGGTATTCTCCGCCTATTCATCTTTACCCATACGGCTCGTCGTCTCGATTTGAGTTTATCAGCACAGCTATTTCGCCACCTGATGCGTCTGCCATTAGCTTATTTTGAGTCGCGGCGCGTCGGAGACACAGTAGCACGAGTCCAGGAACTCGAACAAATACGTCAGTTTCTCACAGGTACAGCATTAACTGTGATTCTGGATAGCATCTTTGCTGTGGTGTACCTGGCATTGATGTTTTACTACAATATCCCACTCACCTTTGTTGCCTTAGCAGTACTGCCGCTATTTGCGACTTTAACGATAGTTGCAACACCAATTCTGCGTAACTGGCTCAACGAAACCTTTAACCGGAGCGCCGATAGTCAATCGTTTCTAGTAGAGACAATCACCGGAATTCACTCCGTTAAAGCCCATGCAGCAGAACCAGTAGCCCGCGCTCGCTGGGAAGGCTTATTTGCTCGCTTCATCCGCACAGGTTTTAAAGCCTCTACTACCTCCAATATCAGCAGCAACATTGGTGACTTTCTCACCAATTTTTCCACCATGCTGATTCTCTGGTTTGGAGCCAAGTTAGTCATCGAACAAAAGCTTACAGTTGGACAGCTTGTTGCCTTTCAAATGCTGTCTGGCAGAGTCACAGGCCCACTTTTACGCCTAGTACAGTTGTGGCAAAATCTCCAACAAGTGCTACTTTCTGTAGATCGCATTGGTGATATTCTCAACGTCTCCCCAGAAGCTGAACTTGGGACTGGTTTAGTTTTACCACCTTTGAAAGGACAAGTTACTTTCGAGCAAGTATTTTTCCGCTACCGGCCGAACTTTGAAGCAATTTTGCGGGGAATCTCTTTCACTGCCGAACCAGGGCAATTTGTTGGCATTGTTGGACGCAGTGGTTCTGGTAAAAGTACTCTATCTAAGCTATTACAACGCCTCTATCAAATTGAATCAGGACGCATCCTTATTGATGGTTTTGATATTAAAAGTGCTGATTTAGCATCATTAAGGCAACAAATTAGTGTAGTTCTCCAGGAAGACTTTTTATTTAACGGTTCTATTTTGGAAAATATTACTCTCGGTAGTCCCGATATTACCGCAGAGCAAGTAGTAGAGGCGGCAAGACTAGCAGTAGCACATGACTTCATCAGTCAATTACCCTACGGTTACGAAACCAATGTTGGTGAACGCGGTACTGCTTTATCTGGTGGACAGAGACAACGTATTGCCCTAGCAAGGCTATTTCTTTCCCAAGCGCCAATTTTAGTTTTGGACGAAGCTACCAGCGCTTTGGATAGTGAAACTGAACAACAAGTACTGCAAAACCTGCAAAAAATTTCTGCTAATCGTACCGTATTTTTAATTGCTCACCGATTTGCTCCCCTCAAACGTGCTGATTTGATTTTGGTGTTGGAGCAAGGTGTGATTGCTGAACGTGGTACTCACTCACAATTGTTGCAACAAAAGGGTTTGTATTGGTCACTATATCAACGGCAGCAAGCAAACATTTAGTAGATTTAACTAGCTCAATGCTTGTGAAAAAAATAAACGTTTACAAAGCGGCTTAATGATAGCCTTTGGCGAATGGAGTTATGCTCCATTCGCAATTTTAATTTTGATGATTCTGAGTAGTGTAAATACTTTTATAACGAGCGATCGCAGTATTTTTAACGTTAGTCTCCATTAATACAACTAAAACATTTAATATTCAATTAATTAATTTACTCTTAATAAAAACCGCACTTATCAGAATCTTTTTTGGTAATAAAATTAGCATTTTCTTATGAAATTTCATAGTAATTATTGAGAATGGGGCTTATTCATTCATACATTGAAATCTTTTTCTTATAAAGATTTTAAAGCTTCAAAGTGTCAAAAAATAATTGCTATCTTTGAGAGAAAATACTTATGCTCATTGATGATGTTAATAAAAATGTGTTGTCAAATAAACAGCTAAATGCCACTTCAATCTCTTCATTAGATAGCTTTAATACAAAGGATGACTACAGCCTCAACTTCAGCAGAAGTAGTAGCTATAACTCAGCCGATGCTGATGTGCAGTTGCTAAATAATGGTGACTCAGAAAATAGCAGTACCGCTACTACTAATGCTTTTAGCACTCAAAATTATAACTCCACCAATGGCTATGGCTTAATTAATGGAGCAGCAGCAGTGGCTAGAGCTACTGGTCAGAATACCTTTGCTGATGTCCCTAATCTTGGTGGCAATAATTGGGGAGCAGACCTTGTTAAAGCACCAGAAGTTTGGGCACAGGGATACACAGGTAAGGGCGTTGTCGTCGCTGTTGTGGACACTGGAGTTGACTATAACCACGAGGATTTAAGAAATAATATCTGGACGAATGCTAAAGAACTTGCAGGTAATGGTATAGATGATGATGGCAATGGCTATATTGATGATAATTACGGCTGGAACTTTAATGACAAAAACAACAACACTCTAGATAACAATGGTCATGGCACTCATGTTTCCGGCACGATCGCAGGAGAAAATAATAACTACGGTGTCACTGGTATTGCTTATGATGCCAAGATTATGGCTGTCAAAGTTTTAAATGAATCTGGCTCTGGTTCCTATAGTTCCATATCTAAAGGTATTCGCTACGCTGTGGATAATGGGGCTAATGTGATTAACCTCAGTTTAGGAGGCGCATCTTCCAATCGTAGTTTAGAGTCAGCCATTGACTATGCCAGCAGCAAAGGAGTAATTGTCGTTATGGCAGCAGGTAATGATGGTGAATCATCACCAGACTATCCCGCCCGCTATGCATACAAGTCGGGAATTGCCGTTGGAGCAGTGGATAAAAATAATAATATGCCCGACTTCTCTAACCGCTCTGGAACAGATGAAATCGCTTACGTTACAGCCCCAGGAGTCAAAGTTTATTCCTCAGTTCCGAATAATCAGTATGCCACTTATAACGGCACGTCTATGGCTACTCCCCACGTTGCTGGTGTAGTTGCCCTGATGCTTAGTGCTAACTCCAGCCTGACTGATGCCCAAGTCCGTCAGATTGTCACAGAAACCGCAGGAAATAGTACACAAACTACAAGCTCTAGTTTAAATCTTTCTAATGTCAGTTCTCTGGCAAAGCAGGTGATTGCAGACACAGCAATAGATGATACACAAGCTACAATTTCTAGTTTTAATATTTCCAATGTCAGTTCTCTGGCAAAGCAGGTGATGTCTGGCGACAACCTGCTAACTATCGGCGCACAAACTGGAAATTATCTTACATCACAGACAATTTCCAGTTTTAATAGTTATGATGTCGGTTCTCTGATAGGTCAGGGAATTACAGAAACAGCGAAATATTTAGCACCAGAAACCCTCACTAGTTTTAATAATACTAATGTAAGTTCTCTAATCGGTGAGGGAATTACAGAAACAACAAAATATCTAACACCAGAGAGTATTGCTAGTTTTAATAATACTAGTGTCGGTTCTCTAATCGGTGAGGAAATTACAGAAACAACAAAATATTTAGCACCAGCCGAAGGTAATATTAGATTAAGTAATCTAGAGTTATGGTCGCAATTCCAAAACTATGACAAGATTTTAGGCAGCATCAATATGGATAGCAATGATGATAATAAAAATGAGAATAATCCTGATTTTTGGAAATTATTAGAGGGAATGCAAAAACAAATGGATCAGTATAGAAAGTTCTTAGGTATCGCTTGAAAATTATCACAATTTGCAGTTTAGTTCGATACTACTCAGTTAAAAAATCAACCACCTGCTCGTTTGTAGTGAATGAATATAGATAGGGGTTTAGTAATTCTAAACCCTTACGTCTTAAACATGGTTTGTGGATGCTAGGCGTAGCTTTTGAAGTGGTGATGAAATCAGGAGAGGCTTAGACCTACCTAACTGAAAATGCCTCGCTGAACCGGCGTGTCACAGGCTCAGTAATGAATGTCAAAACTGACTTTTTACGAGTGACAATCTCACCTGAAGCAGCCATACCTGGTGTAAATTGTACTTCTTGACCTCGCACATTAACTGAGTGTTTATTTAGCTTAATTCTGGTGGGAAAAACTAAGCCTAATTCTTTATCAACAATTGCATTCGGACTGACTTGCATAACTTCGCCATTCACAGTGCCAAATTCCTGGAAGGGGAAAGTTGCCATTTTCACTTTTGCCTTCATTCCTTGACGAATAAATCCAATATCGCGGTTGAGAACTTTCACCTCTAGGAGCATTTCTTCCCCTTCTGGCAAAATTGATAGCAATTCTTCACCTGATTGCACTGGCCCCTTAGTGGCTTTAACTCTGTAAATCGTGCCGGCAACAGGAGCCTCAATCGTTTCTAAAGCTTGCTGCTTCCTCGCCTGCTCTAATTGACCTTGAATAGTTGTTAGTTCTTCTTTACGCTTGTTGAACTGGGTCAAAATTTCACTTTGGCGTTCTGATGCTACACGCTGGGCTTGGCTGCGTGCAGCGTTGTAAGCTTGTTCTGCTTGGCGAATTTCTTGGACTTGAGCAGCAATATCTTTTTCTAATGATGTGACTTTATCTTGAGCCTCTGTGATTCTATTCTGGACATTAATCACTTCATCTTGTGCTTTAGTGATTTCTGTCTGTGTACGAGTTAATCTTTCTTGGGCATCCAAGTAATCGACACGAGGTACAGCACCAGGAGTCATTAGGGTGCGTAGGCTTTTTTCCCTTTCTTGTGCAAGTGCCAAATTACTTTCAATTTTGATCCGGATGCTATCTGCGTTGACAAGGTTTGTTTTTGCATTGGCAAAGCTGCTTTTGGCATTAACTAAGTTGTCTTGCAACCGAGTCAAGCGGACTTTGGCTTGATCTATGAGTGATAGTTGGCGATTTGCTTCTGCTTCCGCCCCTGCTTGACGCGCTTGGTAGTCTTGCAGGCGGGAGGTTAAAAGTTCATCTTGTAGTTTCGTTCCAGTAGTTTTGCTTCCAATACGTTCTGCATCCAAACGTTGCAAATCGTCTTGAATCAATCTAGTAGACTTGGTTAGCCGGGCAACATCGGTTATTTGCAAGTCTGGATCTTTTTGAATCAGAACTTGACCTTTAGTAACGCGATCGCCTTCTCGTACTTTAACAGCAACAATTGACCCCCCATTTAAGGATGTCACCGGTCTTACCTGGGTAGAAGCAATTAATTCCCCTGGTGCTGTTGCTACCTCATCGATTTGTGAGAAGTACGCCCAGGCGATCGCCCCAAATACGATGAAGCTTATCGTTCCCGCTAATAATCTAGTGTATAGAGGTGGCAATTCCTGTACCGCCTTCCCCAACTCATAAGTAAGTTGTTCCTCTGGTTGGGCGAATCGCTCTTTTGTCTGACGTGCTTGAGCAGCATTTACCATATATTTTTGTCCTTTATCATTTGTCATTTGTCATTCGTCATTTGTCCAAAGTCCAATAGTTATTCACTAATGACCAATGACTGATGACATTCAAACTGCTAGATAACGCCGCAAAAAAGTTTCTAATGTCTCTAACTGAAAGTTATAAACCGCTTCTAAATTGGTAATTTCATCTTTTGTACAGAAAAATTCATTTGCTAGCAATGTGCGATAAGTTCCCAAAGCTTTTTGGACTTGGGGATTAAATAAACCTAATGCGCCTTGTAACCCATCAATGACCAATAAGGGTGAGTTAATTATTACTGGTTCTTTGGTAAATATCCGACCAAAAATCCGAGGAATATCTTCTCGTAATAAAATCTCTGGGCCTCCCACTGGTAAAATTTGGTTGCGAGCGCCTTCAACTGTCACAGAATCCACTATTATCCTTGCCAAATCATCGGTACTTACAATTGAAGTACGATTTTTGCGATCGCCAATTAACAAATACAATCCCGTTTGCCGAAATTGTTCTACTAGTGGCAGCAAGTTAGATGCTAATCCAGATGGGCGTAAAATAGTGTAATTTAAGCCACTAGCTGACAAATATCGCTCTACTGCTCGTTTCGCTTTAAATACAGGAGCATCTTCATATCCGCGATCAGCTCCCAGTACAGAAATGAAGACAAAATGCTCTACGCCATTGGCTTTCGCCTGGTCTATTAGTTCAATATTGGCGCGGTAATCTAAAGATAGGGCATCGCTATCAGAACCGTGGGCGCTGATAACATACTTGACACCCCGACTAGCTTTCTCGATATCTCTTTCTTCTAGCAAGTCACCGATAAAGATTTCTGCACCCCGGTGTTCTAACTCGCTATAGCGCGAAGTCAGGCGGACAAATGCCCGCACAGACTGTTCTCGTTGTCGGAGGAGTCGCACAACTCTGCGACCAATTCCTCCCGTTGCTCCAGTTATTAGAAACATATAAATACCTAAATTGAATAGTTACAGAGTTTATATAGCGGTTCGCCCGTTTGTATGCAATGCACTTTGACCTTACTTCCATTCCTGTCTCCTAAAAGGAGAGAGGCTTTGAATCTTACTCCCCTTCCCTACTAGGGAACGGGTTAGGGGTTAGGTCTCTATTAGCCAATAAGTCACACCTTATTTATCTTAATCTCAAAAAAATCTACCAAAGATGATCCTCCAGAATTTTGTTGTCGTGCAATCCAGGTAGCGTTAGATAAAGATAGAGAAAAGTAATCTCAGAGGGATAGTTGTCACGAATGTGGGAATTACTGGAATGAGTCAGCAATTAAGCATATTGTTTTCTCAATATGCTTGATTGCTTGTTGAAAACACTGAAATTAGTAAGTAAAAGCTCCTTTTGCTTGCGGAAAACACCAAAATGAGAAAGCAAACTGGGGTTTGAGAAAGTAAAAGCTCCTTTTGCTTGCGGAAAACACCAAAATGAGAAAGCAAACTGGAGTTTGAGAAAGTAAAAGCTTCTTTTGCTTGCGGAAAACACTCAAATGAGAAAGCAAACTGGGGTTTGAGAAAGCAAAAGCTTCTTTTGAGTAAGTCAAATGCCATTTTGCTTATTAAATTCGACTTTAGCGACTCCCAAATAAAAAAATACTCAGCTACTTCTTGTGGGGTGGGCATATAGTAACTGTTTTCAAACTCGAAGATCCCCCCCTAACCCCCCTTAAAAAGGGGGGAAAAGAAACTCTAAAGCCCCCCTTTTTAAGGGGGGTTGGGGGATCAAAAGCTATGGGTAAATGTTAGAAGACTTGTGTGTACACAGTAGCTTTTTAGGAGCGAGGAATGGAAGTGAGATCAGAGTATAATGCGTTGACAATTATTGCCGATATAGATAAGTAGATGTGAGGAGACTTATATATGAGTGACGAAGATCAGTTTGATGTCTTCCTTTGCCACAATAGCAAAGATAAACCTGAAGTTATAGAAATTGCTCATGAATTAAAAAGACAAGGAATTAAACCTTGGCTAGATAAGTGGGAACTTCGTCCTGGTTTAGCATGGCAGGTTTTACTAGAAGAACAAATAGAAAATATTAAATCAGCAGCAGTGTTTGTAGGTAGCAGTGGACTTGGCCCCTGGCAAAGTCAAGAGATGAGAGCTTTTTTAAACGAATTTGTAGAGAGAAAATGTCCCGTGATTCCCGTTTTGCTTGGGAATACACCACAGCAGCCTCAACTCCCAATTTTTCTTAAGGGTCATACGTGGGTTGACTTTCGGACAGATTCTGAAGCTATGGAGCAGTTAATTTGGGGTATTACTGGAAAACAGCCAGAGCGAAAACTAAAGCCACAGCCAGTAATTCAAGCCGATGAACTCAGTTCTGGGAAGGGAGTAAACTACACGCGATTGCGAGATTTGTTAGCAGCAAGCAAGTGGAAAGAAGCGGATGAGGAAACTTTAGCTGTCATGCTCAAGGCATCTAGCAGGGAAAAGGAACGTCAGTTTGATACCGAATCCATCAATAATTTTCCCTGTACTGACTTACGCACCATTGATCAACTCTGGGTAAAATACAGCAATGGGCGCTTTGGCTTTAGCGTTCAGAAGAAAATTTATCTGAGCGCTGGTGGGAAAGCTGACGGTAAACATTATAAAGAAGCCTGGGAGAAATTTGGCGATCGCGTAGGATGGACAGTAAAAGGAAACTCTATTTCTGACTCAGATGTAGCTTTTAACACTTCAGGGTATGAGGGACACCTGCCTATTTTGTGTTTTGGTGGTGTCACCTACCTATTTATCTATGGGGGGGGAAGATATGGAGATTCTCTTTTCTCGCATTGAGACTTGTGAAGTGTAAAATTTAAGCACTTCAGACCTTAATAAATATTTGTAACAGGGTTGTTTCCTACGAGTGAATCAACATTTCCGAGAGCCGATACCTGGCAGTGGGGGTCGATTAATTTTTGTTTAGTCCTCTTGAAAGGACTTTCGCTATTAGCCGTAGGTTTCTAACCTATAGCGGGTGATGAATTCAAATGTAAGATCCTAAACTCAGGTATTTGTATTATTGCAAAATGTTGGCATTGCCCACACGTCCGCCTCAGAATAAATTCTGCGGCTCATAGCGAAAATCACCTAAAGCTGACTGAAATTATTGTTTTACCCGCATTTCCTGCCAGAGGCAAGAAAAGAGTCTGGGAAAAGTTTTCCCAATTTAAAATCCCCTCACATCTTTGTAAATGCAGGGGGATTTAAACGCTTTGAGCAAACAGCCCACTTCAAAACTATTCAGCAGCTTTGTTATTAGCTCTATTAGCCCGCGCCTCAGCTGAAGCCATCACCTCATCCATATTCTCTAGCACTTCGCCAGGGAAGTTTTCCAAAACTCTGGTAGAAAGAGCAACCCGCCCTTTACCCTCATCCAAGTCAATAATTACAGCCTTAATTTGCTGACCAACTTTAAATACCTTTTCTAATGAGTCGATGAATTTCTGGCTTACCTGCTTGATATGAAGCAAAGCCCCCATACCATTTAAATCAACAAACACACCAAAAGGCTTAATGCCAGTAACTTTACCTTCCACTAGTTGACCTAGTTCTAATAAGCTGAAGTTGCTAGAACGAGTTGCTAATCGCTGGGAAAGGATCAGTTTGTTGGTGTTTTTATTGATTTCCAAAAAGCCCACAGTCAGATTTTGACCTTTAAGTGCTTCTAAATTATCACGTTCGGCCAGGTGCGATCGCGGAATAAATCCCCGTAAGGAGAGAATATCGACGGTGACACCACCTTTATTCACACCCATAACCCGAACTTGCACAGTCTGAGCATTTTCCTGCATTTCCGCTAATCGTTCCCAGATGTGCTGAATTTCCAACTGCTTTCGAGAAAGAGTGACTTGACCTTCTGCATCCTGATCTCGGATGATCAAAAACTGCATTTCCTCTTGCAATGGCAGCACCTCCGATAAATCGGTAACTGCTCTCAAAGAAGCCTCATCGCGCGGCAGAAAAGCTGACGACTTGCCACCAATATCAACATAGGCTCCATCATGGTCAAGTTGGAACACTTTGCCATGTACAATCTGTCCTTTTTGAAACTGGTAGTCGTGTTTTTCTAGTGCTTTAGCAAAATCATCCATCGTAAACGACGAATTGGCTGTTTGAGATAGTTTCGATTCGGAATTCATGACTTTTGAAGATTAATTGTTATTTGATATGGTGCAACTGGAGTTTAGATTGTCATTAGTCACTTGTCATTTGTCATTTGTCAGTTGTCCTTGATTATTCACTAATGACTAGTTCAGTTGACTAAAAAGTTCTTTGACTTGCTCCCAAGCATCAGCAGCAGCTTTAGGATTATAACTGGCACGACGGTCACAGAAAAATCCGTGATCAGCTCCATCGTAGCGGAACACACGATGAGGAATTTTATATTTTTCTAACTCTTTTTCAATCTCATCTACTTGTTCGGCTGGGATGCTAGCATCTTTTGTGCCAAAGAAGGCATAGAGAGTACCTGGAATGTCTCTGGTGTGCGTGACAGTGGGAGCGCCACCTCCTGGTGTACGGGTGGTAATTCCAGCACCGTAGAAGGAAGCTGTAGCTTTAATATCTGGTAAAGTGGCTGCAAGATATGCCACATGACCACCAAAGCAGAAGCCAATACAGCCAAAGCTATCTTTTTTGACTTGGGGCAGATTTTTGAGGTAGTTAATTGCTAGTTGAATATCGCTCAATAACTCTGAGGCTTGAGTTTGCATCGCGTAGCCTCTGCCCGTTTCAATATCTTCGGGTGTGTATCCAGTTTCAAAACCAGGAGCAGTCCGTTGAAAAAGTGCAGGTGCGATCGCAACATACCCAAGTTTGGCAATCCGTTCTGTAACATCCCGAATGTGAACGTTAACACCAAAAATCTCTTGTAATACCACGACTCCTGGGTAAGATCCAGGTTCTTTTGGCTCTGCCAAATAACCTGACACTTCAATATTATCTTGCAAAAGATTAACCGTTGTGGTAATTATTGCTTGCTCTGTCATAATAATTTTTACCAGTGCTATGTGATTAGCCGTATCTTGATTTGATATAACTATGCCAGTATGCCTAGGTTTTTCCGAAATTAAATTATCAATTACCAATAATGAGCGCATTAGAAATTTGTACCAGAAAAACTTTATGTGTAAATAAAATATTTAATATGTAGCAAATGCAGCTAGACACCAAAGGAGGGCTGAGTTAAAAGTGCTGAGTGCTGAGTAGTAAAGCAACACTTGTATACTCCTCACTCCCTAGTACGCGATTAATCGCGTCTCTCCCCCGCTCCAAAACTCAGCACTTAGTATCCAGGAGGCTTGCTGATGATTCAATTCCGTATTCAGCCAGACAGCGAAATTCCAGCATCAACCCAGTTGTTTAATCAAATCCGGTTTGCGATCGCTTCTCGGCAATATCCCCCTGCTTACAAGTTGCCAAGCACACGGGCACTAGCAATGCAAACTGGGTTACACCGCAACACCATTAGCAAAGTTTACCGTCAACTGGAGGAAGACGGATTTGTTGAAAGTATGGCTGGTTCGGGAATTTATGTTCGTCCCCAAGGTCATGAGGGTGGTAGCAGGCTGCAATCACCAATTCTCAAACAAAATCCTGATGCATATCAAGTTGTCCAGAAAGCACTCGATGATTTGCTTACCCAGGGATGTTCACTCAATCAAGCACGAGAGCTATTTTTAGCGGAAATTGACTGGCGCTTGCGTTGTAGTGCGCGGGTACTGGTTGCAGTTCCATCCTATGATATGGGTGCTGGTGAGTTGATGGTGTATGAATTAGAGCGATCGCTAAAAATACCAGTTCAGCTGGTAGCAATGGAAGAATTAACTGCTGTGTTAGATAAAACTACCTCTGCGACAGTAGTTACAAGTCGGTATTTTATCAGTAATGTGGAAGCGATCGCAGCTCCTAAAGCTGCACGGGTAATTCCTCTGGATATCTACGACTACAGCAAAGAACTCAGTTTATTGAAAACCCTACCAAAAGAAAACTGTGTAGGTATAGTTAGCCTCAGTTCCGGGATTGCACGAGCAGCAGAAGTCATCCTCCACGGTTTGCGAGGAGATGAACTATTAGTGATGACTGCACAACCAAAAGATGTTTATAAACTTCAAGCTATGGTTAAACGGGCTGAGGTAATCATAAGCGATCAAGCCAGTTTTGCGGCAGTACAAGCAGCCGTACAAACATGTGATGAAGATATTATTCGTCCACCAAAGCTGATTAAGGTTGAAAATTATATAGGTACTAACTCAATTAACTTGCTAAAACGAGAACTGGGTTTGGGTTAATCCAAAAATAATTCGACCAACATCTATAAAAGGAGGGATGAGGTAGTGCAAATTGTGATTGTGGGCGCAGGCCCAACAGGTGTAACACTTGCCCTGCTCCTTGCAAAACGTGGTATTGCTGTAACGTTAATTGAGGCAGCAAAAGACTTTCATCGTGTTTTTCGCGGCGAAGGATTAATGCCCAGTGGGTTAGAAGCATTAGAACAAATGGGTCTATCACCATTGTTAGAGAATATTCCCCATCGACAACTCGATGCATGGGAATTCATTCTGGGTGAAAAACAGTTGTTTCGAGTTGATGAACCAATGGGAGCAACCCGACCCTGTACACTGGTTTCACAACCACCGCTACTCAATGCACTGATTTCTGAGGCTCAAACCAATGATAGATTTGAATTTATCCAGGGTGTTCCAGTCAAAGATTTACGCTGGAGTAATCAACGTGTCGCAGGTGTAGTACTAAGCGATGGGAGAGAACTAACTGCTGACTTAGTGATTGGAGCAGATGGTCGAAATTCTCTTGTGCGACAACGTATAGGATTGGAATTGGTACGCCAGCCCAAAAATATTGATATTCTCTGGTTTAAGCTTGCCGCCAGTCCCAAGTTTGCAGATGATAATGTCTTTCGTACTATTGTAAATAGCGATCGCGTATTTAGCATCTTTCACGGAGCAGAGTCAGGAAAACTGCATCTGGCTTGGGTGATGTCGGCAACGGAAAGCACTGACTCCAAGCAAGCCAACTGGGGAGAGATTTTTGCCTCCCTATCACCCTCATGGCTAGCAGAGCATTTCCGTAATCATGCAGACACTATTGAATCCCCCATTCGGCTTTCTGTTGTGGTTGGTTATTGCCCACAATGGCACGCACCAGGGGTACTGCTTCTGGGTGACGCTGCACACCCAATGTCTCCCGTCCGCGCCCAAGGAATTAATCTAGCATTCCGTGATGTGATTGTCGCTGCTAATCATCTTGTGCCACTGTTGCACAGAGAAGCTGGACACCAAGATATTGACATGGCACTATCGCACATCCAAGCGGAACGTCAGCCAGAAATTATCCGCGCCCAGCAACTTCAGTTAGAGGAAGCTAAACAAGGTGAACTACTGCGAAAAAATGCACTGCTGCGATCGCTGTTGATTCAACTTGCTCCCTTACTCCGTAAAATAATTAAAAAGTCTTGGTTAAGGCGACAATATAAAATGCGTCAAGGTATCACAGAAGTACACTTAACCGTTTAAAAAACCGTCATCAGTTATCCGACTTGTGTTTGTGGGGTGTTAATTTGCAAAAACTCTTGTACTCGTTGCAAGTAAGTTGGCGCATCTTCTAACATTGGGAAATGTGCTGTGTTACGAATCATCACAAATTCCACTTTGTCACTCAGTGCAGCTGCTTGACGCCCCATCTCGGCTGGAATAATTTTGTCATACTCCCCCGCCACGAGTAGAGTCGGCACTGTCAGCTTGGCAAACTCTTGCGGCATCACTTCAGATTGAGCCTTACTTACTGAAGTAAAAATTGTTCCTAAAGCCGCATCGTAATCTGCTTCGAGAAAATCTTCCAAAAAAGCTTGCCGCTCAGAATGTGGAATGGAACTATGTAGAAATCTGGCCATAAACATCCGGTCAACAAATGGAATTTTGCTTAACCACTTGGGACGGAATTTAACTACATAGCCACCAAATTTATGAAAGGCACTAAAAGATTTTTCGTCGTACTCAAAAACGCCGCTACAAGTTAAAATTCCTCGTTCTACTCGTTCGGGATAGCGGTTAAAAAATAAAGTAGCAACAGAGGCGCCCATTGAGTGAGCATTGATATAAACACGCTGAAGATGCAACCCATCTAAGAAAGCCGCCAAATCATCAGCGTATTCCTCTAATTCATAGGTTAAGTCTTTGATTGCCTGTGATTCTTCCTTGAGGGACTCAGATTCGACAACAGCTTCACTTGCTTGGGCTATAGTTGGCTTCCCACCAGAACGGCCAAATCCCCGCATATCGTAGAGTAAACAATCAAATTGCCCCGATAAAGCATTCGCGGTATTTTGCCAATATCTAGCCGAACCAGCCCAACCGTGAATAAAAATCATCACTGGCTTCACCAAAGAACCAGATGGCTTTTTCACCCATTCGTAGTAATGGTCAACGCCACGAACTTTAATATAAGGCATTTTTGAGAGTTAGGAGTTAGGAGTTTTAATTTGGAGTTTTGAGTTAATTACTCATTTTACACTCTTCACTCCTAACTTCACTCAACACGGACTAAACACCTTGCTATCCATGTACAGAAGTGATTTAAGCTGACTCTGGTTTTGGTAGTGAAGATGGATGGATTATCAGTTCAGCAGTCGATCGCTTCTCAACCATCTCCCGTGTTACTGTACAACGTGTCACATCCTTACGAGATGGTAACTCATACATAACATCCAGCATAAGTTCTTCCACAATGCCCCGCAGCGCTCTAGCACCAGTTTTACGACGATATGCTTCTTGAGCGATCGCTCGTAAAGCTTCTGGTTTAAAATCTAACTGGACATTATCCATCTTCAGCAGTTTTTGGTACTGCTTCACTAAGGCGCTGCGTGGTTGGGTGAGAATCGCCATTAGCGCTTCTTCATCTAGCGGATCAACTACTGCTACCATTGGCACGCGCCCAATAAATTCTGGAATCATGCCAAATTTTACTAGATCATCCGGTGCTAGATGGCGGAGAGTATCTGCTGCTCGTTTTTCCTTCGTTTGGCCTTCTCCAGGTTGCACAAAGCCTATTGCTTTTTTGCCAACTCTTTGATCCACAACCTTTTCTAAGCCTACGAAAGCACCACCACAGACGAACAAAATATTACTTGTATCAATCTGGATGCAGTCTTGATAGGGATGTTTGCGCCCTCCTTGGGGTGGTACATTGGCGATCGTTCCCTCTAACATTTTTAGCAAGGCTTGCTGCACGCCTTCGCCAGAAACATCGCGGGTAATTGACGGGTTCTCACTCTTGCGAGCAATTTTGTCAATTTCATCAATGTAGATGATTCCTCGTTGCGCTTCCTCTATATCTAAATCTGCCACTTGCAAGAGTCGCAGCAAGATATTTTCCACATCTTCTCCGACATACCCCGCTTCTGTCAGCGTCGTAGCATCAGCAACGGCAAAGGGTACATCCAGAATTTTCGCTAAAGTTTGCGCTAAGAGAGTTTTACCGCAACCAGTTGGGCCTATTAACAAGATGTTGGACTTTTGCAGTTCTACAGCATCATCCGCCCCACCTTTGCCACTGGCTTTAGACTGAATCACCGCCAACCGCTTGTAGTGATTGTAAACGGCTACTGACAGCACTTTCTTTGCTTCGTCTTGACCAATGACGTGTTCGTCTAAATAATTTTTAATCTCTCTTGGCTTGGGTATTTGATTAAACGAAATACTAGAAGATTGAGTACGTCGTTTTTGAGGTGGTTCTGCTCTTGGTGCAGGTTGTGCTGCCGCACCATTGGTATCGAGTAGCTCTTCGTCTAGTATTTCATTACACAAGTCAACGCATTCATCGCAGATGTAGACTCCCGGCCCCGCGATTAATTTACGCACCTGCTCTTGAGACTTGCCGCAAAACGAACATTTTAAATGGGAGTCGTACTTAGACATACCAGCCTCTTATTTCAGAATGGTGACGTTTTCCCCTGCTGTGGGAAGATTTTGCCTGGAAATGACCTGATCAATCAAACCGTAGTTTTTCGCCTCTTCTGCCGACATAAAGAAGTCGCGCTCAGTATCTGCTTCAATTCTTTCTATGGGTTGACCAGTATGATGAGCCATTAACTCATTCAACTTACCCTTAATGTAAAGAATTTCTCTGGCTTGAATTTCAATGTCAATGGCTTGACCTTGAGCGCCACCAAGTGGTTGGTGAATCATAATCCGGGAGTCGGGCAGAGACATTCGCTTACCGGCAGCCCCTGCTGTCAACAAAAATGCCCCCATGCTCGCGGCTAATCCAAAACAGATGGTAACAACATCAGGGCGAATTTGCTGTATTGTATCATAGATTGCCATGCCTGCGTAGACCGAGCCACCGGGAGAATTAACATACAGTTGGATGTCTTTTTCTGAGTCTTCGGCGTCTAGGAATAACAACTGAGCCACAATTGAGTTGGCTACGGTATCGTCTATTGGTGTTCCCAAAAAGATAATCCGCTCTCGCAGCAGGCGGGAGTAGATGTCGAAAGCCCTTTCTCCCATGCCAGACTGTTCCACCACCATCGGCACGATGTTGCTAGGGCTGTTCAACTGGGAGTTAATGTTGATTCGACTTTGGTTGCTGATGGGGTAGTTTCCCGACTGCGATACAAGCATACAAGCTTTCTTTGACGATAATTTAGGACAAATGTTTCAGCAGCAGATGCTGCCTTTTCGACGAATAGGATTTTTATAGCTACGTGTTAACCATTATGCCTCATATAATTTCCTCTCGTGTAACACAGTATCAAGCTCAGGGGATAATATGTGTCACAATTTGCTTAAAATTCATTAATTTTTTAATTATTCTGCCTTCATCCCTGAGTTTTGAAGAGTTAAGAGTCAAGAGGCATTGGCTATTTCTCCCCTTGCTCCCTCATCTCCTTTAGCTTACCTATTTCACCAGTACTTTTAACTTAGAACTGGTGAACTTATGGCTGCGGGATATTTTAATTATCCTTCTGTGACCTCTGTGGAAGCTTCGCTACTTTCTTCCTCTGCCTGATCTGCATCAGCACCTGATTCTGCGACTTCTATTTCCTCTGCGGGACTTAAGGAGCCTTCGGGTACAAGTTCAACTGAGGAGTGTTCTAAAAGCCAATCAATGGTTTTTTCGGTTAATAGTTCGTTTTCCACGATTGAGCGCAGTCTATCTTCATCAACGTCTTGCTCATCTGGGTACTGTTCCAAAAGTTCTTTAACTCTGGCTGCGATTTCTTCTGGTGTTACCTCAATAGATTCGCGTTTCCCAACTTCCCGCAAGGATAAAGAGCGTTTGATCCGCTCAATTGCTTCAGTACGCGATCGCTCCCGCAATTGAGGAATAATATCTTGAGTAAACAACTTCCTTACATCCAATCCCTGCTGAGACAGCCGCATTGCTGTTTGCGTTAGCATTGCATCCACTTCTTGCTCAATCAAGGTCGCTGGTAAGTCAACTTCTACGTGGTTGAGCAGTTCCGTTAACAAGGCTTCCTGTTTATTTGCTTTTGTTTTGTCGTCTGCCTCTTTTTGATATTGCTCTACCAAAGAAGCCCGTAACTCCTCTAAAGTTTCAAAATCGCTGATTTCTTGGGCGAAATCGTCATTTACTTCTGGTAGTTCCTTTTCTTTGAGTTCTTTGAGCGTTACTGTGAAAGTTGCCGCTTTTCCAGCTAAATCTTCATTAGCATACGGATCTGGGAACTGCGCTGCAATTTCTTTGGTTTCTTCAGGATTCATCCCTACTATTCCAGCAATAAAGCCTGGAATAAACTTGTCTTCCTGCAACTCAACTTGAAAATCAGTTGCTTCGGCTCCAGGAATCGGTTCTAGTTCAGCTGTTTCGTCTTCGCCCTCAACTCTGGCGAATGAACCTTTAAAATCGACTACGGCAATATCACCGATTTGGGCTGCACGTCCTTCCACAGGAATCAATGTCGCCAATTCTTGACGTTCCTTATCAAGGTTCGCGTCTACTCGTTCTGGATCGAACTTGACTTCTTCAGCCTTGGCTTGCAAATCGGTGTACTGAACTAAATTCACTTCGGGTTCAACATCGACAGCGGCCGAAATCGTCAGGGGTTTTCCAGGTTCATAATTCGTAATCAAATCCTCAAAAGAGGAACGCAATTGCGGCTGACCTATTGCCGGGATAGCTTCTTGTTTAACTGCTTGCTCAATGCCGTCTTGAATTAGTTCTTCCAGCGCTGCTGCCTTGATACGAGTTGTACCCAGCCGTTGTAGCAATATTGGCCGAGGTACCTTGCCTTTACGAAACCCAGGAATATTGGCAGTACTTGCTAAGTTTTTAATGACCTGTTCGTAAGTTTGCTTGGTAATTTCCGGCGTAATCTCTATTTCCAGACCAATTTGGCTGGCGGGAAGTTTTTCCTGGGTAACTTTCATGCTTCGTCTCTAGTTTTCTGGTATTTTAATCTCCGAGTACACATAAGACGCAATAATAATTGTTCGCGTTTATGGCTTTATGTCTCTTAAGGAGGATGGGAAATTGTCACAAAGCTTCATGACATGACATCCAAGGATGGATAGTGTGTCCTGCCACAGAGATCCAGTTTACTGCCAATAGCCAAGGACTTGACAATTTACTCTCATAACAATTATTGACACTTCCAGGGCTAAGAGCGTCTGGGCTTATTGCCTGATATTTGTAATAACTCCTGAATCTATTGCGGATTGGGAAGAGTTTAACAAAGAAGCAGGTAGAACGAGGCTATTAGCTTAGGGAAATGACCCCATCCTACTGTTGTGAATTTAGCACTGAAAACCCAGGAATTAATTCTTCAGTGGGCTACCACCGTGATATCCTGGTTTTCAGCAAGTAGTTTAGTACTTTAAAGTTATAGCATTGAGTTTAGCTATCTTGTGGTAAGCAAGTAAATCTGCTGCCTAGCCACATAGCTCGATTTGATGGTTTGCCGATTTTACAACATTTGCATCATAATACATTCATCATCCTGGCAACCCAATTTACAGCCAAGATGTTTATTCACCTTACAAATCAAACGCCTAAGTGCAGATATATCTATTTTTATGCTAAATGGCGGTTTGTTGTATAATATTACAATAATCTAGTTTTAGATACATTAAAAAATGGAACGGCGGTTTTGTAAAATGCAAGATCAATTAACTTAATTAAATAACCAAGCAAATAAATTTATTAAATCTATTCTATAAATATAGATTAAATTAGAAAAAAAAAAAATCTAAATCTATTCAAACTTTGTTTTAAGGCTGCGATCGCTATTTAAATATAAGCAAAATAAGCAAATAGTCAATTGTTTAAAAAAATTTCAGATAAATATCTTAAAGGAGGAAGCAAATTTGTCAAAATCCTATCGTTTAGCTATTTTGGGAGCAACTGGTGCAGTTGGCACAGAGTTGCTGGAATTATTAGAAATCCGTGATTTCCCGATTGCTGACTTAAAGTTGTTAGCATCAGAGCGCAGTGTCGGGCGCTCGCTGCGGTTTAAAGGGGAGAATATACCAGTAGAGCCAGTGAGCGATCGCGCTTTTGAAAATGTGGATATAGTACTAGCTAGTGCAGGTGGTTCCACATCTAAAGCTTGGGCAGCAATTGCCGTCGAAAAAGGCGCAGTGGTAATTGACAACTCCAGTGCCTTTCGGATGAACCCGGAAGTTCCCTTAGTAGTGCCAGAGGTGAATCCAGAAGCCGCAGCTAATCACCAAGGCATTATTGCCAATCCCAACTGCACGACAATTTTAATGGCAGTGGCAGTATGGCCATTGCATAAAATAAAACCAGTGCAGCGCATCGTAGCCGCAACCTACCAATCTGCTAGTGGTGCTGGTGCTAGGGCAATGGCAGAAGTCAAAAGGCAAACAAGCGCTATACTACAAGGACAACCGCCAGTTGCTGAGGTATTACCTTACCCGCTGGCATTTAATTTATTCCCGCATAACTCACCATTAAACGATTTGGGTTATTGTGAGGAAGAAATGAAAATGGTTAACGAAACCCGAAAAATATTTGGTACGCAGCAAATCAGAATCACTGCGACCTGTATACGGGTTCCCGTACTCCGGGCCCATTCAGAAGCCATTAATTTAGAATTTGAGACTCCCTTTAGTGTAAAGGAAGCTAGAGAGATTTTAAATTCCTCCCCTGGAGTGAAGTTGGTAGAAAATTGGGAAACTAACTATTTTCCGATGCCAATTGAAGCAACTGGTAAAGACGAAGTTTTAGTGGGAAGAATTCGCCAGGATATTTCTCATCCCTGTGGCTTGGAATTATGGTTATGTGGTGACCAAATCCGCAAAGGCGCAGCATTAAATGCAGTACAAATCGCCGAATTGCTCGTAGAAAAAAATCTACTCAAACCATCAGCTAAAGCTTATGTCTCAAGCTAGTCATTAGTAAAAACAAACAACTAATGAAAAACAGCAAATGTGCAAATTACTGTTGAAAGAAATTTGCACATAGGTTATTACAATAGAAAACCACCAAGATATAAAAACATGGGTAATCAGGAGTGAAAACAGGGTGGGAGATTTTGGCAATGTTTTAACCGCTATGATTACGCCGTTTAAAGCAGACGGTAGTGTAGATTATGATGTAGCGGCAGAACTGGCAGCACATCTAGCTAACAACGGAACAGATACATTGGTAGTGTGCGGCACAACCGGAGAATCCCCTACCCTAAGTTGGGACGAGGAATACCAGCTGTTTGTCGAGGTATTGCACTCCGTGGCAGGAAAAGCCAAGGTGATCGCAGGTTGTGGTTCAAATTCCACTAAAGAAGCGATCGCAGCTACCCAAAAAGCGTCTAAAATAGGAGTACATGGTTCCTTACAAGTTGTCCCTTATTACAACAAACCGCCACAAGCGGGATTGGAAGCGCACTTTCAGGCCATAGCACAAGCCTGTCCCGACTTACCTTTGTTGTTATACAATGTCCCCGGTCGTACCGGACAAAACCTTCAGCCAGAAACAGTTGCCCGGTTAGCTGAGGTTAGCAATATTGTCGGAATTAAAGAATCCACTGGTAGTATAGATCAGGCAAGTGAAATTCGTCGCTTGACACCAAAAGAATTTGACATCTATTCTGGTGATGATTACATGACTTTGCCCTTGTTAGCGATCGGGGCAAAAGGCGTGGTAAGTGTGGCTTCTCATCTGGTAGGAAACCAACTACAGCAGATGATCCAAGCTTTTAGTGCGGGGAAAATTGAGGTAGCAAGCGAGATTCATCTCCAACTCTTCCCGTTGTTCAAAGCTTTATTTCTCACTTCAAATCCCATTCCAGTGAAAAAAGCACTGAAACTTCAAGGTTGGGAGGTTGGTTCAACTCGTCCGCCGCTATGTGAAGCTGATTTAGAAGTAAGTCAAAAGTTAGAAGCAGTTCTGAAAGAACTTAGTTTAATCTAGCCATCATCTGGTTGAGCGCTGTTAATCTGCTGCTTTCTAAAGATACATATAAACAATGCTCATAATTGTTCATAAGTTGCAATTTAAAAATCTGTGCTAGGACTGATAGACATACTATAAATTCTTCAGTGTACAGTCGATTTTATTGAATAAAAAATTGAAATCTTCAATTAAAACTTGATTGCTTTGGGACTGAATTAAGAGACAAATGATGTTGTCTTAAATACAAGTTCGTTAACTATCAACTAAATTAACCACAAGTAACAATCTAAGGAGAAAATGGCTAAAAACGAAGCTGATAATTCCGCCTTGAAAATTATTCCTTTGGGCGGTTTACACGAAATTGGGAAAAATACCTGTCTTTTTGAGTATGACGATGAAATTATCCTGTTAGATGCAGGATTGGCTTTTCCCACAGAGGCGATGCATGGAGTAAATATTGTTCTACCAGATACGACCTATCTGCGGGAGAATCGCCACAAAATTAAAGGGATGATCGTTACTCACGGTCATGAAGATCATATTGGCGGGATTGCTTTCCATCTCAAGCAATTTGATATCCCCGTGATTTATGGGCCCAGACTGGCAATGGCAATGCTAGAGGGTAAATTAGAAGAAGCAGGAGTGCGCGATCGCACAGAAATCAGAACAGTTCTACCACGCGATGTGGTGCGGATTGGCAAAAACTTTTTAGTGGAATATATCCGTAATACCCACTCTATCGCTGATAGTTTCACTGTTGCCATTCACACTCCCCTTGGTGTAGTCATTCACACAGGCGATTTCAAAATTGACCATACCCCAGTGGATGGTGAAAAGTTTGATTTGCAACGGTTAGCAGAACATGGTGAAAAAGGTGTTCTTTGCCTGCTAAGTGATTCCACTAACGCTGAAATACCCGGGTTCACACCTTCGGAACGTTCAGTTTATCCCAACCTGGAAAGAGTATTTAGTCAAGCCACTGGGCGATTATTTGTCACTACCTTTGCTTCTAGCGTGCATCGCATCAACATGATTTTGGATATCGCCAAGAAGCAAAACCGTGTAGTGACGATTGTGGGGCGTTCCATGCTGAACTTGATTGCTCATGCCCGCAATTTAGGTTACATCAAGTGTGAAGACAATCTGCTGCAACCATTGCACGCAGTTCGCAATCTACCTGATGAAAGAGTACTGATTTTAACTACAGGCTCTCAGGGCGAAACGATGGCAGCAATGACCCGCATTGCCAACAAAGAACATCCTCACATCAAAATCCGCGAAGGAGATACAGTAGTATTCTCTGCTAACCCAATTCCCGGAAATACGATCGCAGTAGTCAACACCATTGATAAATTGATGATTCAAGGTGCAAAAGTGGTCTATGGGCGGGATAAAGGGATTCACGTCTCCGGTCACGGCTGTCAGGAAGAACAAAAGCTGATGATTGCCTTAACTCGACCCAAGTTCTTTGTGCCATTTCACGGCGAACATAGGATGCTAGTGAAGCACGCAGAAACGGCTCAGAGTATGGGCATTCCTTCAGAAAACATGATCATTATTCAGAATGGTGATATTGTCGAACTGACTGAAGATGCTATTCGTGTCGCTGGTAAGGTGCCATCTGGTATCGAATTGGTGGATACTACTAGTTCGGGTATGGTAAGTGCCAAAGTCCTGCAAGAACGGCAACGCATGGCTTCAGAAGGTATTATCACGATCGCAGCTGCCATTGATTGGAATGGTAAACTGTTGGCAAAACCAGAAGTTCACCTACGGGGTGTAGTTACAAGTGTAGAGCGATCGCTCCTACAAACCTGGGTAAAACAACGAATTGAAGAAATCCTCACTGTGCGCTGGTCAGAATTTGCACCTAGTGAAGGCGAAGCAGCAGATATAGACTGGGGTGGATTGCAAGGAACTTTAGAACGAGAATTGCAACGTTCCATCCGTCGGGAATTGCAATGTCAGCCATCTGTGACTCTGTTGATGCAAATCCCTGATGAGCCGCCTGTGAAAGTTGCTGATGGCAGAAGACGGCGCACTCGGACTGCTGCTCAAGTAGCATCGTAGAGAATTTAAAATAAAAATCTCACGCTAAAGCGCAGAGACGTAGAGTTTTTCTAACGTCTTTGCGCTTTGGTGTGGCATACAGTTTCTGATCATGCTGATATGCATAAGTCTAAAGGGCAGTTGCGAAAATCCAGCAATGGAAGGAAACAGAAACTTAAATCGTGTTAGCGCAGCGAGGCGTTAGCCTGGTTTAGGAATCTCCCGCTACACCGCTTGCGTTAGCCGCGAGAAAATGTCAAGACTAGCCGCTTTGCATCTACAGACTTCTCTCTGCTTCTACGACATTCAGCCAGCAATAAAAAGGATGCAAGAACGTAGAGAAGTGAGAATACGGGGAGGAAAAGCGCCTGCTAGGGTTTTACTGATATTTATACTTAGCAAAAATACTCTCAAGAATATCTGATATTAAGTTCTGTAAATGTTACACTAATACCTATCCAATGACGGATGTCTTTATTAAAATTTAAACTATATCAAGTTATGAACAAGATCGTAATATTACACTACCGATCCCCAGAAAATTGCGATTAACTTGACGTAGTAATAAATTAGGTTCTGACTTAAGTGGCTAATCAGGTATTACATTATATCGCAGTCAGAACGCGATTTTTCCGGGAAAGTTCGTTGCCACGTTGTATATATTCATCAAAAAGATGAATAACCTCAATAACACAGAGGATTAACCATGAAGGTATTCGACAATACCACAAAAAAGATTTTTCTGGCAAGCTGGGTATCGATCAATCAAGCAGAGACTAGTGATGACAAAGCAACCCAGCTAAACCCTTCTATTTCCAAGCCTTACTGGGATATTCTCCAACCCCTACGGCAGCGTGTAGAAAATATTCAAATCCGCGATCGCCAACTAGCTCACCGCTTGTGTAAATTGATTCCATCTCAGTGCCCCTTTGAGCGAGATATCAAATTATTTGGGAAAACCCTGCTTCACATTCCACCCATGTGCAAGCTCAACCCCTTATATGAAGAAGTAGTTGGTTTACGTTTCCGAGCGCTGTGCTATCTAGCTGATGAATGCGGCGAAGATGTATCACAGTACTGCTGAGTGCTAAGAGTAAAGTTGAGGAGTCAGGAGTGAGGAATTAAAAAAAATATAACTCCTAACTCCTAACTCCCTGCTATTTTTTACTATTTTTTTACTATTTTTTTTGCCATTTTTGGATGGCATCCTGAGCATCTTCGTAAGCGGCTGTCTCCTCTGGCACTAAAGCAGCTGTTGCGATCGCGGTATTACGTTCTCCTTGGGCGGCGCGACGCTTGGCCAAGTCTAAAATTTTCTCACTCCATTTATTGATCGATTTTTGGGCAGTATCGAAGCCAGGCTGACCTGGTGATACTTTTTTAGCAACTTCGATCGCACGATTGTAGGTAGATGCCTGTCCAGACTTAATTAAAGCATTAGCTGCATCTAAAAGAGTTTTGTTACTCACATACTGCTTGCCCTCTAGCCGCCACAGGTTTATTGCTGCTTGTGCTTTCGCGTAGGGGGCTTCATCTTTGGTGATTAATCGAGCGGCAGCGATAGCGCTAGCATACTGTCTTTGTTTAGCACGACCCTCTGCTAAATCTAAAATCATCCGGCTCCAAATCTTAATATTCTCCTGAGCTTGTTCGTACAGTGGTTCACCGGGTTTAATTTTCCGGGCTGTAGCGATCGCCATGCTCAAATCACTAGCTTGAGTTTGTTTGAGCGACATTTTCGCCAAATCTAAGACTGCTTGATTTCGCTTTTCCGACTCTGAACTAGAAGTTATTTGGGCACTAGATTGATTTTTAAATCTAACTTCCGGAGTGAGATCGCTTGGTAAATTATCGATAACCTGGCGATCGCTAGCAGTAGCATTGGGTGATGTACTTGATATTTGCTTAATTCTAAAAGTTTCTTGATTACGAAGAAAAACTACGGCGATTAAACCTGCTACCAGCAGGCTGCCTCCGCCCCATAAAATAAACTGTTTCCAAAAAGGGATGCTTGGTTGATTCGATGGCAATCGAGAGACGTAACCTTTGGAAGAATTGGGGATAAATCTTCCCCTTGGATTCGCTCCTAAAGAAGTTTCCGCCATTGGCTGGGATAAGCTAGTAGCTGACTCTTGAACTAATGGTTGAGCTTTGGACTTTTCGACCTTGTGTTGGGAGGAATTCACAATAGCTTCTCCCCATCTACCTCGTTCTGCTGAAGTTCTAGGGTAATCGTCAAGGGGAGGAGCCGCACGGGCAATAGCAAAAGATTCTTCGGGATAAATCACTGCTTCTGATTGGAAATCACTTTCGATTGCTAATTCTGGCAAGATTACCTGCGTCCTTGATGGGATGATCGTGGCAGGGTTTTGGACAGGACGCCAGTGGTGGTGGCATAATTTTGGCATAAGCAGGCTTAGGTAGCTTTCTAAATCTGCCAAATTACTGCCATTACCAGAACGCAAAGCTTCTAACAAGGCTGCTGTAAAGAATCCGTGACCTAGTTCGCTACTTTCATGGGAAAATTGCTCTGGTTGACAAGAAAGAATTGTCGCAAGTTGTAGTTCTTGGGCTAATTCTATTGTTTCTTCACCAACGGGAGCATCAGCTTGAGTGCCAAAAGCGCGGTTGATATCGAGTAGTAGCAATACATTCAACTCAGCAAGTTGCAGGCTTTGCATTAGCGATCGCAATTCTATGCCAGTCTCTTGTACGAGTTCGGGGTTACCTTCTACTGGCATTAAGTAATCTTTGCCCTGGTAGTTGACCCCATAACCGCTAAAGAATAACCACAGATAATCTTCCGGTTGCCAACTTGTCGCTGCCAAATCCTCAAGCAGCAGCAGAATATTCTCTTTAGTCGGATAAGTTGATCTGTCGCCAATCGGTGGCGAGGTGTCCGTCATGATTAGACAGTGTTTGGGGAGAAAACCTGCCTCTGTCACCAAAAAATCCTCTACTGCCTCAGCATCTGCTTGGGCACAACTTAAAGGTTGAAATAACTGATATTGATTGATGCCAATCGTGATCGCCCAGTAATTTGCCATCCCGCTCTTTGTCAGTTATTGTTTGCTGGTCTTAAAATTGCGGTTGGCTTTGCCAAAAAAACAAAGCTAACCTATGTCTTATAGTCTAGGTGATTCTGATCGAATCTTAAGTTAGAATGTAATTTTTATTACGTTAGATATTCGGGAAATACTTCCACCTAATTTCAATAACAGATCATCACTAAGGAGATAAAAGGTCATGAGCAAGACTTATGCTCACCTACCATCATCGATCACTCCCTTTTCAGTTATTAGCCAAATTGCCAGAAGAATCCGGATAGTTCCTTTAGTAATTTTGCTCATATCTACCGTTCCTACGTGGTTTTTGACGGAGGCGATCGCACCCCAACTTGTGCGAGCTTACACCGCTAGAGTTGATCTAGCTATTGACCGCCTGCCGGAAGAAAACTATGAAACCGTTCTCCGGAGGGCGGAAGCAGCCGCTAGGGCAGCCGCTCAGAGGAGCTTCGACCAAGATATTTTGGTGACAGATGTTTCAATCATTGTATCCGTACAAAATTATGGAGCGATCGCACCAGTTCTGACATTAGATGTTAGTCGTCCCCAATGGCGATCGCGTCCCGATGCTCAAAATTGGGCGACTTATTTTAAAACTGCGCGATCGCTACTTTTCTTTGAAAATAGCTCTAATGCAGTTCCAGCAGCTAGCAGTCTGCCAACCCAAAAATGACGAGTTTAGCTTGACACGGACTTCAGGAGATGCAAAGAGGTAACTCTTGGAATTCCCTCTGCTCCACGTCCCCATGTCCTACTTCAGCGTCAACCGATCAATTAAATTTACCTGTTGTTCTTCGCGTCATTGGATGGCCTAGAATAAGAAGGTTGTCAAAAATCGCGATATCTGCTGACATGGCTGTTCCTAAGAAGAAAACTTCCAAATCAAAACGAGATAAACGTCGAGCTACCTGGAGGCACAAAGCCGTCATCGAAGCTCAGAAAGCCCTCTCTTTGGGTAAGTCAATTTTGACTGGACGTTCTACATTTGTCTATCCAACTGCTGAAGAAGAGGAAGAAGAATCATAATTCTCCAGTCAGGAAAAGCATAAACAGCACCAATATTCTTACCACTGGATAAACGCTTTTTATTAGCTTTCCTGATTGCATTTTGAATGATAGATACTCTAAGCAAGCTCATTAGATCGAGAAAAATTGGTAGTGAGTAATTGGGAATATCCATTACCCATTACCTATTATCGATGAGTAATGATCAAGTAATCATATAGAAAGTAAAAAATCTGGTGCTGTTGGCAACTCAGCAAAAAGCTTGTAAATATCTTGAGAAAAATAAGTTTTCTCTAACTATGCTAGGAAAATTTTTTCAGAAACCAGAGAATGAAGAGGGGGAACGCGTTCCTCCTGGTCAACACTTAGCTAAAGGTTTCCCCGTATTAACTTACGGTGCAACTCCCCAAGTCAGCACTGAGGAATGGGAGTTTCGAGTTTGGGGTTTGGCAAAATCTGCTACCTTTAGTTGGTCAGACTTTATGGCGCTGCCTCAACATGAATTCACAGCAGACTTCCACTGCGTAACGCGCTGGTCTAAACTCGATGTTAAATGGACTGGCATTAAAGTTATAGATTTCATGGGTCTGATTGAGCTAGAACCGAAAGTAGCCCATATTATGGAACACTGCTACGGCGGCTACACTACCAATATTTCTGTAGAAGATTTTATGCGCGAAGAAAACTTCTTTGCCTTTAAAGTCTTTGGTGAAGACCTTCCATCTGAACACGGTGGCCCAATGCGGCTAGTTGTGCCCCATCTTTACGCTTGGAAAAGTGCTAAGTGGATTAATGGTTTAGAGTTTTTAGCTGGCGAAGAACTTGGTTTTTGGGAACGCAATGGCTACCATCGCCGTGGTGAACCCTGGGCTGAGGAGCGTTACAGTAATGCTTTTGCGTTTTGAGGGAATAGGTTACAGGTTATAGATTACAGTCAAGAAAAGCTGTACCCTATCACCTGTACCTTTAACCTTTTTATCCCAGAAGTTTCTTTATGAGTGGCAATTTGCCTTCATAAGGAGCGTATCGCCATTTTAAATCGAGCCAGAATGAGTTTTGCAATACGCTTTTGTTATGGGAAAAGGTTTCAAAACTAGCTTTGCCATGATAGTTGCCAATACCGCTATCTCCCACCCCACCAAATGGTAAAGACGAAACACCAACCTGCATCACTGTATCGTTGATACAAACTCCACCCGATGAAGTTTCCTGCAAAACTCGCTTTTGTAGGTTTTTGTTTTGGGAAAACAAGTATAGCGCCAAGGGTTTAGGTCTAGAGTTAATCAAAGCGATCGCTTCGGCAATGTCAGTATATTCAATAATGGGTAGAATGGGGCCAAAAATTTCTTCCTGCATTACAGGATCTTCTAAAGAGACATTATCAATCACTGTGGGGGCGAGATAACGCTCTGAAGGTTGGTTTTCTCCACCGATGATAACTTCACCATCTTTGAGAAAGTTAACCAATCTTTCAAAGTGTTTTTGACTGATGATCCTAGCATAATCAGGACTGTTTACAGGATTATTACCATAAAATTCTTTTAGGCATTTTTCCAGCCCATTCATTAAATCTTTTTTAATTGTTTTATTAACTAAAAGGTAGTCAGGAGCAATACAAGTTTGTCCAGCATTAATAAATTTGCCCCAAGTAATTCGTCTGACAGTGTGTTCAAGATTAATATCACTATCTACGATACAAGGACTTTTGCCGCCCAATTCCAAAGTAACTGGTGTAAGATATTTTGCTGCTGCTGCCATAACGATTTTGCCAACGGCTGTGCCACCAGTAAAAAAGATATGGTCAAATTTTTCTGCAAGTAGTTTTTGACTAGCTTCTACACCCCCTTCAACCACTGCAATATAAGCAGGGTCAAAATGTTTGGCAATAATCTTAGCAATAACATCAGACGTATGAGGAGCAATTTCTGAAGGTTTGATTATTGCACAATTACCGGCTGCGATCGCACCTACTAACGGTGAGATAATTAACTGAAATGGATAGTTCCAAGGCCCGATAATTAGAACAACCCCTAACGGTTCTGGATAAATTCTCGCTGAGTAAGAAAAAAAATCAAAAGAAACAGGTGCTTTTTTGGGCTTAGTCCAGGTTTTGAGATGTTTTATAGCATAATCGATTTCTTTGATGACCCCGATTTCTGTAAGGTAACTCTCCACTGTTGGTTTATGTAAATCTGCTTTTAATGCCTCGACTATTGACTCATCATGCTCAATGATTGCTTGCCTAAGATTTTTAAGTTGTTCAATACGGAAAGTGACATCTTTAGTTTTGCCACTTTTAAAAAACTCACGCTGATTATGAATAATATTGTCAATATTAGATAATTCAGTGGTAATCATTGTTTCGTTCCATAAAAAACTATTTATTCAATGTTATCGTTGCTATCTCAGCACACTTAATTTGTTAATTTTTATTATTTTCTAATATAGAATAATAAAATTATAAGTTATGAATTATCAGGGTAAAAATTCGGTAATTCATAATTTATAACTACTATTTTTCTAATTTTGTAGTCGGTAAAAGGACAATAAATACACTACCTTTGCCCAACTCAGAATTCAACAAAATAATGCCTTGATGTGCCTCGACAATTCGGCGAGCGAGATAGAGTCCTAAGCCACTACCAGAACTTTTGTGGCTACCTTGACGGAACCGTTCAAATATAGTTGCTTGTTCTTCAGGACGAATACCTGGGCCAGTATCCGCTATCTCAATGCTAATATATTCAAGGGAATTGGATTTTTCAGATAACTGAGATTGACTACTTTTATCTAACTGGCGTTGAGAAGTGAAACGAATAGTCACAGACCCAGAGTCGGTAAATTTGATTGCATTGCCGATAAGATTTGTAAATAGACGATGCAATTCTAAGCGATCGCCCATCACTGTGTTTGTGCTTGAATTCTCAGTAAAGTCCAAATTTAGGGACAATGCTTTGTCTTGAGCTAGAGGTGCCAATTCTCCAGTCACCTCCTCTAGCAATTGGCCCAGATTAACTGGTTGAAATGCCAAAGTTTTGCGACCTGCTTCAAAACGATAAACTTCCAATAAGGTGTTGACCATAGAAAGCAGGTTTATATTGCTACGGGCCATGATGGCGATTACTTCCTGCATTTGCGATGATAACTCTCCCAACGCACCTTGTTGAAATAGCATCAACATGCGATCGGCCGCCACTAAGGGAGTGCGTAAATCGTGGGTGAGGCGGGAGACAAAATCTTCTCGCTGGCGGGCAATTTCATCACGTTCATCCATACTATGTTTCAAACGCAGCAGCGATCGCACTCGTGCCAGCAATTCATCTACTGTTACAGGTTTGCGGATAAAATCATCAGCACCCAAGTCTAATCCGTGGGCGACGTTGGGCGCATCGTGGGCAGTTATCAACAATATAGGGATGTATTGTGGCAATTTCATCTCGCCACGAATGTGCTTGGTGACTTCGTATCCATCCATATCTGGCATCATCAGATCTAGCAGAACCAAGTCACAAGGAGAAGCTTTCAATTCTGCTAAGGCTGAGATACCATTTTCTGCGGTGCTAATTGTGTAACCTTCTTCCTCCAAAATAGTTTTGATCAAAAACACGTTATCAGGAGAGTCATCAACAACCAAAATTTTGTCAGAACGAGAAGATTGTGAAGTCATATAGATACAAGGTACGGGGTAAAAGGGAATTTTTGTAAGACTAGCTGTATTTGTAACAATTTATCTGGCAAGTTCTTTAGTAAGCTTCCCTACCTAAGAAGTATTTTTTCCTATTAAATTATGGCTGGTAGAATTTTAGTTTTGGATACAGTAAATGGTTGAATGACTTATGGAGACTTTGATGTATCGGTTTTGGTAGGAAACTAGAAATATAATTGCGTAGGCGATCGCCCAAGAGTAAAAGTGCCTTCTGAGTTTCTCACGGCAACAACTTTTTATGGTAGGGAGAGCTTTCTCGTATGTAGGATAACCCTTGTTGAGGATTCTGCACAATTTGTTTTCCAAATGAGAGGATAGAGAAAACTCTTGCCTCCTTCACTGAAACCAGTCAGATGTGTCTGAATCGTTCTCTTTTGCTGGCTCCGGCAGAAATTTTAGAGATGTTTTGAGTAAAATCCAATCCAGATAGAATGCAAGAATCTGCATTTTCAGAAAGTGGTTAAGGCGTTGGAAGCTTTCATCCCTCAGCAGCCATGCCCAGATTTGTTTCAGCAGTAGCACTAGGATAACTTCAACAGATTTCTTGAAAATCAGAGTAATTAATATTTCTAACATTGCGATCGCCTCAGTTGCTTGACTGAGTTCAATGTCGCAATTTTGTTTTGTAGTTATTTATTTGACTTGTAGTGACTTATCTTGACATCTGATGACTTGCCGTAATTCTGCTTGAAACGCACGCTAAACTGAACTTGAAGCTGATTTTACAATAGGTATATGTCGTTACCAAAAGACTTCCTGACACAACTAAAGCAATACAGCGAATTGTCAAACCGAGAAAAGGCAGTCTTTTTGGAAATCTTTGGTAATGGCAAGAGTCGAGTTCAAGTTGCACAAGTGCTTAACATCTCTAATAGCAATCTCAACAGTTTTCTAACGGGGGTTTACAAAAAGTTCAGTATTTGCGGCAGTGGGCCTGTGAAAGAAAGCCGCTTGCGAGAGTATCTTGAAAAGCGATATTCACAGCAGAAACCTTCTGGTAGCCCAACTGCTGACATTGCAGAGGATGATATTGATGCTCTAGTCCAAGAAATCCGGGAAAAGATTAAACCCAGCATCAAAGAAAAGTGTGGAACCATGCGGGTACTAGATATGCCCCAGCCAATAGAGTTAACGGGTGAACGGGGTATTTATACTAATGTCAACATTTTGGAAAAAATCACCGGACGCAGGCGGCTAGATATCTCTGAACTGCTGCAAGACTCTGACCCAAATGACTTTGAACGGTTTGGACTTAACAAGGTTAAAGAGAAGCGAATACCAGGACTGGAAGCAGTACAGCGACATAACAAACTGATGGTCTTGGGTAAACCAGGCGCAGGAAAGAGTACATTTTTGAAGTATCTGGCGATGCAATGTATTGAAGGGCGGTATTTGACAAATCGATTTCCCTTATTTATTACCCTTAAAGATTTTGCAGAAACGCCCAAACAGCCAGATTTGTGGGAATATATTGCTCAAAAATTGGCACTTTGTGAAGTACAGGATGCCAGCGTTAAAGCAGGCCAGCTTTTGAGACACGGTAAAGTATTGGTTTTATTGGATGGCTTGGATGAAGTCCGAGAGGAAGATACAAAGCGTGTCTTACGGCAAATTAGAGATATTGCCGATCAGTTTTATAACAATGAGTTTGTCATTACCTGCCGGATAGCTGCTAAAGAATACACCTTTGAAAGGTTCACAGAGGTAGAAGTGGCAGATTTTGACGAGGAGCAAATCGCCATTTTTGCTCAAAACTGGTTCCGGTTAAGCGATCCAGTAAAAGCTGAAAGATTTATGCACAAACTTGAGGATAACGAACCAATTAAAGAACTGGCTAGCAGTCCATTATTATTGACTCTGCTTTGTTTGGTATTCGGGGAAAGTGCAGATTTTCCAGCAAATCGTTCTGAGCTTTATAAGGAAGGTCTAGATATATTGCTAAAAAAATGGGATGCCAAACGCAATATTGAGCGTGATCAAGTTTATAAAAATCTGTCGTTGCACCGCAAGGTGGATTTATTGAGCCAAATTGCCCTGACTACCTTTGAGCAGAAGGACTACTTTTTTAAACAAAAAACGGTTGAGACTTATATTGCTGACTTCATTTACAACTTGCGCGATGCTCATACTGAACCCAAAAAATTAGAATTAGATAGTGAAACAATTTTGAAGTCTATTGAAGCCCAGCATGGTCTAGTAGTTGAACGAGCAAAGGGCATTTATTCCTTTTCTCACCTAACGTTTCAAGAGTATTTCTCTGCTAGAGAAATTGTTGCTAACTCTGCTTGGAATAGTTTGGTAAAACATATAACAGAGAGACGCTGGCGGGAGGTATTTTTACTCACTGTAGGCATGATGAGGAAAGCTGATGATTTAGTACTATTGATGAAGCATAAAATTGATGTAATTATCTCTAATGATGAGTATTTACAGGCTTTTTTGGTGAAAATATATGAAAAATCTTTATCCATAAAATCTAGATTGAATTTATCAATAATTAGATGTTTTTACTTTGAACATCTTCTTTTCTTTGGTTATGATTATGTACTCGATTCCTTAAACTATAATCTTGCCTCTGTTCTTGGTTTCAATCTTAGTAGCATGGAGCTTGAGGAAGAGCTTTTCTTGGATCATTGGCTTACCGATATAATTGAAACTTCTAACTCAAACCGCCACGAAGCATTAACTTGGATTTTAGAGTTAAATATTTATATTCAACCTGAATTACGAAAAGCACTTCAAGATTTACAAGAGCAAGTTATTCAATTAGAAACTCAAACAAATTGGGAAGATGGAAGAGATAATCTGCCTCCGGAATCCGAAATAAAATTAAGAAATTTAGCAATTAAATATAGAAAAATTTGTTACAGTTTGGAATTAAACGATTATCAACATCAATTGTTATCATCTTATTATGAAGCTAACAATTTATTGCTAGATTGCCTCAATAGTGATTGTTATGTCAGTCGTGAGGTGAGGCAGGAAATTGAAAATACTTTAGTGTTACCGATAAGTAAATTTAAAAATAGTCAATTTCAATAAGTACAAGCTCCTGCAATGTTATTGCATCGACTTGCAATGCTAATACATCGGTCTGTTATGTTCATGCATGAGAGCGATCGCATTTATTGCTCTGAGGTAATCCTATTCAAAACTTGCTGAAGTTCTACTGTGGAAAGAATTGCGATCGCACTTTCACCACAAAGTAGGCAATTTCGCTTATTCCTCAGAAGCGAGATTATCTAAAACTTGCTGGAATTTTGCTGTAGAAGGAATTGCGAGCGCATCCATTACAAAACTTGCACTGATTGAGTGTTAATTTCTGTTAAATTAACCAATCTTACATCATTTGTAAACAATGTTGTATTTAGAGATTTTGCAGTTGCTGCAATTATTGCATCAGGAAGCCTGAGTTTGTATTGTTTGCGAAATGCAATTGTTAAATTTTTAATATTACTATCAATACCAATGATTGTAATTTTATTTAAAAAATTAATAATTTGTGTTTCTTCTTCTAAACCGAGACTCGGATAAGAGAGCAATTCAATCTCAGTAATCACTGAAATAAAATATTGTCCTGATGGTAGTGGATTTACCAAGCGACCACCCAAAAAGTATAAGACTATATTTGTATCTAACAAAACTAAAGGTTGTGTCAACACCACTCATCCCTAATTCGCTGCTGATATTCTAAAGGGTCTTGAGTTAGTTGAATTACACCCGCATACTGGTTTAAATTAAACTTTTGTTTTTGTTGTGATTGATGAGCTTCTAATATCTTCTCAATTTGCTCCCAGTCCTGATAATCTATCAATACTGCTACCGGACGCATGGCTTCATCAGTCACAATTTTTTTCTTAAAAGGTAGCATGATTTTCTACATCAGATGCAATATTTAACTATTTGATCGTAACTCTAAAATAAAAAACTTATGAGGGCAATAATACTCTCATTTTTAAAAGCGATAAGTTGCCCGCTCATGAATTAAAACAAAAAGTACCTCTGTGCCATTGGTAAAACTGTCGCAGGTTCACAAATCAGCAACTCTTCATCTGCCCTGACTTGATATGTTTCTGGATCAACTTCAATGTGAGGTAATGCATCATTCAGCTTCATATCCCGCTTACTCAATTGGCGTGTCCCAGAAACTGCTACTGCTGCCTTTTGTAAACTTAACTGGCTGGGAATTTCTTTCTCTAAAGCTGCTTGGGAAACAAAAGTTAATGATGTGGCATGACGCGCACCTGCGAAACTACCAAACATGGGTCGCATATACACTGGTTGCGGTGTGGGAATACTGGCGTTAGCATCGCCCATTTGCGACCATGCAATCATTCCGCCTTTAATCACTATCTCTGGCTTCACGCCAAAAAATGCAGGACGCCACAAACATAAATCTGCTAATTTTCCCTCTTCCACTGAACCCACATATTCAGCAATTCCATGAGCGATCGCCGGATTAATAGTATACTTAGCAACATATCTTTTTGCTCTAAAGTTGTCTGCTTGTTGCTCACTTCCTTGTGGGTTAAGAGTTCCCCGTTGCACCTTCATTTTGTGAGATGTCTGCCAGGTGCGAATTATCACTTCGCCTACCCTTCCCATCGCCTGGGAGTCGGAAGAAATCATGCTAAATGCGCCTAAGTCGTGCAAAATGTCTTCAGCAGCAATAGTTTCCCGACGGATGCGAGATTCGGCAAAAGCGACATCTTCAGCGATCGCTGGATCAAGATGATGACATACCATCAACATATCCAGGTGTTCGTCTAAGGTGTTGACGGTGTAAGGACGTGTGGGATTAGTGGAAGATGGCAGAACATTAGATTGGCTGCAAACTTTGATGATATCTGGTGCGTGTCCGCCGCCTGCGCCTTCGGTGTGGTAAGTATGGATGGTACGATTTTTAAAAGCAGCGATCGTATCTTCGACAAATCCGGCTTCGTTTAGGGTATCAGTATGAATCGCTACTTGCACATCATACTCATCGGCAACGCTGAGGCAAGTATCAATTGCTGCGGGTGTGGTTCCCCAGTCTTCATGAAGTTTTAATCCCATTGCACCAGCGGCTACTTGTTCTACAAGTCCTTGGGGTTGACTAGCGTTACCTTTGCCCAAAAATCCTAAGTTGACGGGAAAAGCATCAGCAGCTTGCAGCATTCGGTAAATATTCCAAGGGCCGGGGGTGCAGGTAGTGGCATTTGTACCTGTAGCAGGGCCAGTACCGCCGCCGATCATGGTAGTAATACCGGAAGCGATCGCCACTTCAATTTGTTGGGGACAAATAAAATGAATATGGGCATCGATACCGCCAGCAGTGAGAATCATTCCTTCACCAGCTAAGGCTTCGGTTCCGGGGCCAATAATAATATCTACATTGTCTTGAATATAAGGATTTCCGGCTTTACCAATTTTGAAAATTTTGCCATCTTTAATGCCGATATCTGCTTTGACAATACCCCACCAATCGAGAATTAAGGCATTAGTAATTACTAAATCAACAGCACCATCGGCGTTAGAAATGGGGGATTGTCCCATTCCATCTCTGATAACTTTTCCGCCGCCAAATTTCACTTCATCGCCGTAGGTGGTGAAATCTTGTTCAACTTCAATAAATAATTCTGTGTCTGCAAGCCGGATGCGATCGCCTACCGTTGGCCCATAGGTTTCGGCGTAAGCGCGGCGATCCATTCTGTAACTCATAACTATTCCTCACAAACTGCGAATTTGGAATTTTTCAAACCTCATCTGGAAACCATTTCCTTCAGGCGAGGCACACATTACACCTACACTTACTATTTCTGCTGGAGTCAAATAAGTTAGCCGCAGCATTGTATATTCAGTTCCATTTAAAGAGTATTCCACCTCTATTGCTGTGCCGCGTCGAGTTACACGTACCCAAATTGCAGATGGATTTTGCGGCATTGGAATAACAGACCAATCCGAGTAATTGCGTGTTACTACTGCGCTAACTTGTTGCACGCCATTGACAAATTCAATGCCACATTTCAACCAATTCAACTCATTTAAACGTACCATCAGACCCGCTTGATCGTATAAATCCTGATATTGTCCGGTGATTTTCACTTCAGCAATAAAGTCACCTTGAATCTTTTGATAAAAAAAGTGACCATTATCTCGAATAAAACCGTAGTGAGTTTCCCGCCAGAAATCTGTTTTTGCGCCGGAAGTGATTGCTATCGCTTCATCTTTAACTTCCCAAACAGGCGGTTCATTGTACCATTCCATTTTCATAGCTACAGAGAACCGTTAATTTTGGCGTTGAAGCCGTAGACTTGGCGAGTACCAACGAGGGGGATTAGAGTTATTTCTTTTTCGTCGCCTGGTTCAAAGCGAACTGCGGTTCCGGCGGGGATATCGAGGCGCATTCCTCGCGCTTGTTCTCTGTCAAAGTTTAAGGCGGTGTTGACTTCATAAAAGTGATAATGGGAACCGACTTGTATAGGGCGATCGCCTGTATTTGACACTAGCAATTTTATAGTTGGACGACCAACATTTAGTTCAATTTCACCTGCTGGTGTGATAATTTCCCCAGGAATCATAATAAATTCAAATTTTTAAACTTAACGAATTGGATTATGTACTGTTACTAACTTTGTGCCATCAGGAAAAGTCGCTTCTACCTGTACGTCATGCACCATTTCAGGTATACCTTCCATGACATCATCCCGCGTCAATAGAGTTGTACCATAACTCATTAATTCAGCTACAGTTTGTCCATCTCTTGCACCTTCTAAAATGGCAGCAGAAATATAAGCGATCGCTTCGGGATAATTAAGTTTTAAACCCCTTCCTTTACGTCTTTCTGCTAATAAAGCAGCTGTAAAAATTAGTAACTTATCTTTTTCCTGCGGCGTAAGTTGCATTCTTATCCTTTCCTTCGCGTCCTTCGCGCCTTCGTGGTTCGTTCAAAGCTGCCACACTCTTGGTATACAATTACCACGATTTAAAAAAGAAACTCGCAGCAACTGCCAAACATTAATAAACCAGTTCCTCACCTCAGATGTAGAAGCACCGCGATATCGACACAATAATCCATGTTGTAATCGGCTAACACCCGCTTCTCCTTCCCCATTCCATAAATTTCGCGTTTTTTCGACAATTTCTGCTGAAACTGCACCACCAACCCAAACTAGACTACCTACTATTGGTTTTCCAGCCAAACCGTGGGGACTGTGGAAAATTTCTTTGCTACCCCGTAACCATTGCCGATCAATCCACAACGGAACATCTTGTTGCCAAATTTCAGTGTGCGATCGCAATTCTCCTTGTAAAAATTTCTCTCCCCTAGCACTGCGACCAAATCGGGTAATTTCCCAGCCTAACCAACTAGCCCCGGTTGCTAATTCTACCCGTAAATCTTGCCGATAAATCGCGTCGTTAAATAAAATTGTTTCTTGCGGTAACCACTCCAAACAAGCACCAGCGTCAACTTGCATTTGGATGGTCTGTCTAGCTTGTAAGCCATTGCTGCGGTATATTTTGCTTGCAGCAGCTGTAGTAATTAAGGCTTGGGTTTGGGGTTGGAGGTGGATGTTAGAAGATAAGCGATCGCCTCCTACCATTCCCCCAGCCGTGTGTAAAATTACGCTATGACAAACTTTTTTTCCTTCTGGATAGAACGGGCGTTGTACCTTCAGGGGCGCTTGTTGGTGATTGTAAATTAATTGGGTTTTACCCTGGCGATCGGCATAGACTAAATTAAGTTTGCCATGCCAACCTTCTGCTACTTGCGGATTGCAGGTCATTTATAAATTCAAGATTAAAGTTCAGATATCTTATATTTATTTAATGCATTCTCTGCTACTTTACTTGCAATTTATCATTGTTTTTCGCCAAGGTGTACGCTAGTGCGATAGACCATATAGACAAAACCACTCTCATCACGAAAGCGCTGATATAATTCTTGAAACCTATCAATAAGCCGTTCATATCTCAAGCCTTCACGCGGAAGGTAAGAAACACTCATTGCTCGTCCAATAAGTCCAGTTAAATCTAACTGTTGTCTATAAGTAAAATTATATTCATGGATGTTAATAAAATGGGGAGTTACTAACAGTGGCTCAACCGACTGCATTCGAGATTCTGCTGGGTGATTATTAGATGCTTCACGGACTATTCGGCTATATTCTGTAGTTAATGCATCCTCTTGATCGCGGTTATTCCACACCACAGCCAAGCGTACTGATGGTTTTAAAATGCGGTGAAATTCCAATAAAGTTGTTTCGGGATTAAACCAGTGGAAAGCTTGAAAACAAGTAACTAAATCAACTGATTTATCAGGTAGTTGGGTAAATTCTGCTGTTCCATCACGGAACTCAATCAAAGGATGTGGTTTAGCAGCTTCTCGCATTGCCGCGTTTGGTTCTATGGCTATGACATTAACTCGCCGTTCAGCTAATAGTCTTGAAGCAATTCCTGTACCTGCACCAATATCTGCTGCTACGAGTTGTGAATTTTCACCTAATCCTTCCAAGACAATATCAATTGCATCTGCGGGGTAGCTTGGTCGATATTTTACATAATCCTCTACTCTGTCAGAAAATCGGTTGAGTGGGTTTAAGGTATGTAAGGGGGTTGTTTCAGGATTAATTTGGCTCATGTATTTTGATGTAAAAGTAGAAGTGCGTAGGTGTAGTCCGTCATAGACATCGCTGTACTTCATAAAAGCGATATCATAACAATTAAACCGCTCCAAACAGTAACATCTACATACAATAATGGAAAGACTGCTAAACATCCACATTGAGAAATTACCAGAAGGCGTTTATTTAGCAACATCTGATGACCTTCAAGGTTTGGTAGCTCAAGGACGGACTGTTTCTGAAACTTTAGAAATTGCTCGTGATGTAGCGCGTAAGTTATTAAAAGCACAGTCTCGAATTTGATAACTGCTAAGACACCAAAAGGATGAAATTAAATTTTGAAGATGTAATTACACGCTTTAATCTCGAAAAAGCCACTGAGCTTAATGAGTTTAATAAGAAAATATCCGTGTGTCCCCTGAGCCTGTTTATTAGCCCTAGATGATAACGATAACCTGTGTTTGTTAAAAAATATGTGGTAAAGGTATCATGCTAAATCGATTGGCTAGCGAACATTTATCTTTAGGAACAGCTTTATATAAGGAAGTTTCAATAGACTTTCAAAAGGCTAAATCTTTTTTGAATGAAACAACAGGTAAAGCTGCTAACGGTTTTACTGAATTAAGTAATAAATCTCTTAGTAATGTATCAGAAGTAGCTGAAAAGGTAAACAGTTCTTTAAATGAAACTGTTGGCGGAGCAGTTACTACCATAACTAATAAGACTGGTGAAGCTATTAATACAGCTGCTGAAATTACAGACAAGGCGAAAGGCTCTTTAAGCCAAACAGCTGCAAAGACAAGCGACATTGTAGCTGAAAAAACTGGCAAAGCTATTTATACATTTACACAAAAAGCTGAACATGCTAAAGATTCATTGACTCAAACAGCAGAAAAAGCAGTTGATAATGTTAGCCTAGTCAGTGGTAAAGCAGTCAATACGATAGCAGAAACTGCCAAACAAGCGGAAGATTCTCTTCTAGAAACGTTTGAAAAAAGTAAGAACTCTGTAGAAGATACTATTCAAAAAGCCGAACAACTAAGTGCTACTGCTTCTACAGCAATTGAAAATGCTGTTAATGGTTTTATAAATCATCGATTGGATGCCTTGAATCTTTGGATTGAGGCTCATCCAGCAATCTCTTGGACAATTAAATCAGTCAGTTTGGGAGTTGATCACCCAATTTATTGCATAGTCATAATACTGTTAACTATTTTTATTCTGTGGCAATTAATTAAAACCTTTAGTCGTTTGATTGAGCAAGGCTTATTAGTTACATTAACTGCTCCTTTTAAATTCGTTCAGTCCTTATTCAAATTTAGCTTTAAATCCCTATCGATTTTTACAGACAATTCCACTTCTGATTTGGGTTCGCAGCCCAACAACGAACGGCTGGCAAAACTTTTAACAAGGCTCGAAGCAATTAAACAGGAGCAAAACGAAATTTTACAGCAGATTACAAACTTAGTCTCATCAACTAGATAACTGCTCTCTCTCCTCTTTCTCCTCTTTGCTGTTCTAACCAAACTACCAAATCAGCAAGTTCGGAAAAATCTAACAATGCCTCTCCCAAATTTTCTAACTGTTCAGCAGATAAATTCCGAACCTGCTCAACTAATGATCCATCAATATCACCAAAACGCCGTTTAAGTAGACGACTAATCAATTTAAATGCTTCTTTTTGAACGATATCTTGATAAATTACAGACTCTTTCATAATATCCTCCCGTAAAAATTGCCGAACCAAATCCTTTCCAAACCGCAAACCCGCCAGAATTTCTACACAACTCGCAATATTTTGTTGCTCCTCCTTATCTGGAATTGTAGCGACTTGTTCAGCCACTTGTGCCAGTAAAGTTTGTGGCGAGTCAGTTCGTGTCAAACTTGCTAAAGGTAACAGCGCCGGATTAGCTAAAAATAGTGTTGAATCTTGCTCCCAAAGACGAACAACCTGATATTGGTGAATCGTCGTGTTGTCCCGATATTCTTCAGTAAAAGCCATTTCATTAGTAGTTTCCTGCAAAAAGATTAGCACTTGCACTACAGGACAACGGTATTGACGCTTCAGCCTCACAGAATAATCGAGCATTCGGAAATTAAGCGCCGGATTAGATTTTGCCAAAGTTTGAAATTCAATGTGCAAAATTTGGTTAGCTGCTTGCAAAAATGTCACAGAATCTGCACGAATTGGTTCAAGCGTGAGTTCTGTTTTTAATACTTCAATTTGTTGCACCTCTACCCCAAGCAACCAACGGACAAACTCGGCTGGGTACTGTTCAGCTAAATATTTACAAGCGTTGTCGTAACTCACCCTCTTCTCCTGACACAAAAAAACAGCCGCCTCCACAAGGGAAGCAGCTGTTTTATTATGTAACTACAAAGTATTAGTAATCGAAGTCGCCGCCACCAGCACCAGCGCCAGCAGGAGCGCTATCCTTAGGCTCAGGCTTGTCAACTATAATACATTCGGTTGTCAACACCATACCAGCGATGGAAGCAGCGTTTTGCAGAGCAGAACGAGTCACTTTCGCAGGGTCAACAATACCAGCCTCTAACAAATCGACGAATTCGTTTGTTGCAGCGTTGTAGCCAACGTTGAATTCTTTCTCTTTCACGCGTTCAGCGATCACAGCACCATTCTGACCGGCGTTTTCAGCAATCCGCTTCAGAGGTGCAGGTAAGGCGCGAACGACAATCAACGCACCAATCAACTCTTCATCCTTAAGATTGCTCTTTGCCCAAACTTCCAATTCAGGAGCAAGGTGAGCCAGAGTTGTACCACCGCCAGGAACGATGCCTTCTTCCACAGCAGCTTTGGTAGCGTTGATAGCGTCTTCTAGACGCAACTTCTTGTCTTTCATTTCGGTTTCGGTCGCTGCACCAACTTTCACTACAGCAACACCACCAGAGAGTTTAGCAAGACGCTCTTGTAATTTCTCTTTGTCGTAAGAAGATTCGGTTTCATCGATTTGACGACGAATCTGTTCTACACGAGCCTTAACAGCAGCTTCGTTACCTTCGGCAACAATTGTGGTGCTGTCCTTGGTAATGGTGATCCGGCGAGCTTTACCCAAGCTATCCAGCTTGGTGTTATCTAGCTTCAAACCAGCATCTTCGGTAATTAGTTGACCACCAGTTAAAACGGCGATGTCTTCTAGTAGTGCTTTGCGGCGATCGCCAAAGCCAGGAGCCTTAACAGCAGCTACGTTGAGTACACCGCGCAAACGGTTTACTACCAAGGTTGCCAAAGCTTCTTTTTCGATATCTTCAGCGATAATTACCAAAGGACGACCAGCACGAGCTACTTGCTCTAATACTGGTACAAGGTCTTGAACTAAGGCAATTTTCTTGTCGGTCAGCAGTAGGAAAGGCTCATCAAAAACCGCCTCCATCCGTTCAGCGTCGGTAGCGAAATAGGGAGAGATGTAGCCTTTGTCAAAGCGCATCCCTTCAGTGATTTCCAACTCGGTGAACATAGATTTCCCTTCTTCTAGGGAAATTACGCCTTCCTTACCCACCTTGTCCATTGCTTGGGCAATCATTTGGCCGACTTCTTCGTCATTACCAGCCGAGATCGCACCAACTTGGGCAATGGCTTTGGAATCTTCCACTGGACGGGCGTGTTCCTTGATTCTGTCTACAAGGAAATTAGTAGCTTTGTCAATCCCGCGTTTGAGCGAAATTGCGTTAGCACCAGCTGCAACGTTTCGCAAGCCTTCTTTGACGATCGCATGAGCTAAAACGGTAGCAGTTGTGGTGCCATCGCCCGCGGCATCGTTGGTCTTAGAAGCAGCTTGACGAATCAAAGCTACACCAGTGTTTTCAATGTGGTCTTCTAATTCGATTTCTTTGGCGATCGTTACACCATCATTAACAATTTGTGGTGCACCAAATTTCTTTTCTAGGACTACGTTACGACCTTTAGGGCCAAGGGTAACAGCTACAGCCTCAGCCAGAATGTCCATGCCTCGTTCTAAGGCGCGACGGGCGTTTTCGTTATAGATAATGCGCTTTGCCATAGGTGTCTAAATTCCGGGAGTTAAGTCAATTTTTTCTTGAATTGGGCATTGGGCATTGGGCATTGTCTTTATTTTTGACATTCCCTATTCCCCATTCCCTACTAAATAACGACTGCTAAAATATCTTTTTCAGAAAGCAGTACATATTCTTCGGTACCGAGTTTAATGTCTGTGCCAGCGTACTTAGAGTACAGCACCTTATCGCCGACTTTAATTTCCAATTCTTGACGGCTACCGTCATCGTTACGCTTGCCAGGGCCAAGGGCGACTACTTCCCCTACTTGGGGCTTTTCCTTGGCGGTATCGGGCAAATACAGACCACCTGCGGTCTTTTCCTCAGAGGCGTTCACTTTTACGAAAACGCGATCGCTCAAAGGTTTAACTGTAGAAACGCTTAAAGATAAAGCTGCCATATTATTTCTTTCCCTTAGAGTTTAGCACTCTCGACTCCTGAGTGCTAATTTACCGAAAAGTAGCATCCAATGGCAAGAATTCTTTGAGTACGGGTTCCCGAACTAGAAATTCATTAGTGTACTTAAGTATAAATGCTTAATTATTTTTACTCTTCAGGTTTTGTTCAATAAGTTACGTATATTTCTATATGGTCATAGGAAGTCGGGAGTCAAGACTAGTGAAGAGTTTTCACAATGTCCAATGCCCAATCCCCCATTCCCTACTCAGTCAACTTTATTTGCAAAGCTTGGAAATTGTTATAGAACTGTAATCAGGGAGTCGCTCAATAAGTAACAATACAGTGATTCAGTCTAGCCATCAAATCCCCAAAACCACTAAATCTCCAGAACATAAATCCCTGAGTAATTGTGTAGAAATTTTAGGACTTGCAAAAATTCAGCAACACATTTTTATTGGCGCTGACCAGACAATTGCTAACTGCTGCTCAAAACGAGCTAGTCTGGAATCCTGGGAATACTTAAAAAAGCGGCTTAAAGAGTTAAAATTTGATGAGCCACAGCAGAGTCATCCCATTTGCGTCTATAGAACTAAAGCCAATTGCTTGCGCGTTTGTTGTTCTAGACCCATAATGGTGGTTTACCCTGATGGTGTCTGGTATCGCCAAGCAAGCCCGGAAGTTATTGAGCGGATCATCCAAGAACACTTAATAGGCAATGAGGTGGTACAAGAATATGCGTTTTTGACCCATTCTTTACCAGAAACTTCCTTAGTTTCTTGTGAACACCTCATAGAGGCTTAACAACCGAAGGATATGGTATTGCAGTAAGCTTTAAGAAAGTGCGGGTTGGTTTTGAGGTAGGGTCATCTTTAAGCCAATACTTAGCTTGTGAGTCAGAAGGATTATTATTTAATCAGTGTTTTTTCGCCCGCCACTTTCAATGCGCTATTATATATCGCATTATAGATACTACTGCTATACGTATCCTTGCTGGACTTTTGCTATCGAGCGACTAGTCTTTTAAAAATGCTCGGCATTTTTGAGACTTCGAGACAGCAAAGGCAAGTTAAGTAGGGAAAAGGACAACATCTCCAAATAACCCACCATAGAGGATAAATATTCAAGACTTTGATGGACCGAAGCGCGACAAGTGCCACTGCTATGAAAGAGCCCAGCATGAAAGATCACAAACGACTTCTATTGATTGATGATGACCCTAACCTCATCTTGCTGGTGAAGGATTACTTAGAATTCCGGGGATATGAAGTTATCACCGCCGAAAATGGACGTGAAGCTCTGGAAATTTTAGAGCAAGATGTTCCAGACATGATCATCTGCGACGTGATGATGCCGGAAATGGACGGATATACTTTTGTGGAACAAGTCCGGCAAAACGAACGCACCAGCTGGATTCCGGTTCTTTTCCTTTCAGCTAAGGGACAAAGTGCAGACCGAGTTAAGGGTCTGAATAAAGGTGCTGATGTTTATATGGTCAAACCCTTTGAACCAGAAGAACTCGTAGCGCAAGTTGAATCCTCGCTGAAACAAACTATCCGTTGGAAAGAACACCAAGCTAAAGGAGGCGAAAACGGTTCCCGCATCCAGGTTCCCTTCGATGTGCAATTAACCCCAACCGAACTCAAAGTAGTCCAGTTCGTCGCTAGGGGTTTAGCTAACCGGGAAATTGCTGAAGAACTAAATGTTAGTCAGCGCACGGTTGAAAGCCATGTGTCCAATATGTTGGGCAAAACCAATCTCCACAACCGCACTGAACTAGCACGGTGGGCGATTGAAAATCAAATGGCATAGTGAATTTTAGATTTTAGATTTTGGATTTTAGATTAATAATCTGAAATCCAAAATCCGAAATCGAAAATTGATTACCAACCATCTTCTTCAGGGCTGGATTGGTGCAAAACTTCTAAATCCAGTTCATCCAGGTAAGTTAAAGCGCTTTCAATCTGAGAAACAGTACCTCGCAGTTCCAGATCGAAGCAGCTATATTGTGGCACGTTTGCACTTACCTGAGCATCAGCAATAATGACTATAACATTATAGTGAGAAACCAGCCGTGAAATGACTGGTTCCTCATGCAAATCTTTAGGAATGCGAACTTGGATACGAGTTTGGGTGCGTCTATTATCTAAAATATCAGCATTAGATTTTACTTGTTTATTTGGAATTGCCATTCTAGCTTCCTACTCGACTTCTGGGATAAGGGTTTTATTTTGCACAATTCTTTTAACACTAGCGTCACTTATCCCACGCAGGCAAGCAAGGAAGTGTCTGTATTGGCAAATCATTAATCTAGATGTAATGAATATGAATAATTGCTCATAATTCGGTAGTTAGAAGCTTAATTGTCCTTTTATGGCAGTTTTCGAGCAAATCGAATATAGCCAATTTGTAGGGTTACAACAATTGTTGTAACCCTAATTTATTGTGTATAAGATTTAATACTGAAGTAACAACTGCTACATATGTTACTTTGCAAAAGTTTTAGGGAACTCTATTAATAGAACCTTATAGGTTTAAGTTAAGTCAGTGCAATAAAACCAAACTATGTAAACAAAAGTAAATAAGGCTCAAGCTCTTTCTCCCTCTGCTCCCTGCCCCCTGCCCCCTGCCTGATTGCGACAATAATTATTTACGCCGACCTACTTAACCCTCTGTTTAGATATTAATAAAAATCGATTCTTTAGGATATTTACTTCTGTGTAATGACCTATTGTATAAATCCCCATTGTCCAAAACCTGTTGATGCAGTGAATGCAAACAACCTTATTTGCCGTGCTAAGTCAGACAAACGATCCTACAATGGTATTAACCAAAATAGCCAAAGCTGTTGAAGCAATTAGCGATCGCCAGCTACAAAGAAATATAGCTACTGCCAGTGTGATCTTAGCAGGTCTGGTGCTAAATAAAAATGTAATTAGCAAGATTTTAAGGACTGAGATAAGGACTGAGATTATGCGCGAATCAGTCATTTATCAACAAATCCTAGAAGAAGGCGAAGCCAAAGTTAAAGCCGAAACAACAAGAAAGTTGGCTTTAAGTTTGTTGTGAATTGGAATGAGTTTAGGAAAAATTGCTCAAGTTACTGAATTATCTATTGAGCAAACTCAAGTTTTACAAGAGGAGATTCAAAAATCTTAATTTTAATTAATTGTTTTAGAAAATACATAGCTATACAAGCAAAACCCGCGAATGCGGGTTTCAAAGTTTTATCAAGTCCGTGCAGACGGAATTGGTTTGTGTAGACGCGATAACAGGTCTAAAATTTAAATTAAAACTCAGCACTTTGTGGTGTACGCGGGAACGGAATCACATCACGAATATTTCCCATACCAGTCATAAATTGCACAAGTCGTTCAAAACCTAACCCAAAACCGGCGTGAGGAACAGTACCGTAACGACGCAAATCAAGATACCACCACAAGTCTTCTGGGTTTAATCCTTGCGCTAACACGCGGCGTTCTAATACTTCTAAACGTTCTTCGCGCTGGGAACCGCCAACAATTTCGCCAATTTTAGGTGCAAGAATATCCATCGCACGGACGGTTTTTTCATCGTCGTTCAAGCGCATGTAAAAAGCTTTGATTTGCGCTGGATAGTCTGTAACGATCGCAGGCTTTTTAAATAATTGTTCAGCCAGGTAGCGTTCGTGTTCTGATTGTAAATCTAAACCCCAACTTACTGGATATTCAAATTTAACATCAGCTTTTTCTAAAAGTTTGATGGCTTCCGTATAAGTTAAGCGTTCAAACTGATTATTAATAATATTTTCGGCTGTTGCCAACACAGATTTATCAATGCGTTCATTGAAAAATTCCATATCTTCTGGGCAAGTTTCCAATACATATTTAAAAATGTGTTTGAGAAATGCCTCAGCTAAATCCATATCGCCTTCTAGATCACAGAAAGCCATTTCTGGCTCAACCATCCAAAATTCTGCTAAGTGGCGGGAGGTGTTGGAATTTTCGGCACGGAAGGTAGGGCCAAAGGTGTAGACGTTACTAAACGCCATCGCCATCACTTCCGCTTCCAACTGGCCGCTAACTGTTAAATATGTGGGTTTAGCAAAAAAGTCTTGGCTGTAATCTACTGCTTGGTTTTCTGTGCGGGGGATATTCTTTAAATCTAAACTGGTAACGCTAAACAGTTCACCCGCGCCTTCGCAGTCGCTAGCGGTGATGATCGGTGTGTGTACCCACAAAAACCCTCTTTGTTGGAAAAATTGGTGAATTGCTGTCGAACAAGCATTTCTGACGCGGAAAACTGCACCAAAGGAATTAGTACGCGATCGCAAATGTCCGATGGTTCGTAGAAACTCAAAGGAATGACGTTTCTTTTGCAGGGGATATGTATCGGGATCAGCTTCTCCGTAAACTTTCACGGACTCGGCTTTCAACTCAATTCGTTGCCCTTTACCAAGAGAAGCCACTAGTACCCCTGTCACCTCGACAGCAGCACCTGTATTCAGTTTTTTCAAGATAGCTTCGTAATCTGGCAAATCCTGATTAATGACAGCTTGCAAATTAGCTAGTGATGAGCCGTCATTGACTTCAATAAAAGCAAACCCTTTGGACTCGCGTTTCGTCCGCACCCAGCCTTGAACTTGGAGGGACTCATCAGGTTGACCACTTCGCAATATTTCTGCAATCCGTCGATTCGCCATATTTACCCAGCATAAGACTTTAATATCCAGCCTATGATAACGCCCATTCCACCAAAGCGGACGACTTGCCAGAAAGGTTTTTTGAGGCTACGCCAAGAAAATAACTGGCTTTCTAAGTTCACTTCTAGCATTTCCAACTGCTGTTGAATTTGCCGTAACTCTGCTTTGATTTCTGGTGTTTGAGATTTATTGTGCTTTAGTTGATCCCGGCGCTGTTGCCATTGTGCCTGTTGTTGGCGATCGCGTTGCACTTGATCATAACGTTCTTTTAAAGATAGGAGCGATCGCTCTACTTCCTCTAGTTCTTGTTCAAAATCTGGTTCTGGATTTTCTGCTGACGGCTGTGATTGTTTAGGCGGCTTCATTTACAAGTAGTAAAGTAGAAGTAAATGCAAATGTGCCAATAGTTATGTCCCAATTTACCCAGCTGCCGAAAACCAGTCAACTGAATGAACTTAGTACTCTAGAACTTGCTCAAGCCCTTATGGAAAGACTGAGTATTTCCCCTAACGATTGGCATCGCCTCAAGTCTAACCGCAATTCCCGCGCTAATGAACAAGTGGCAGCAGCGATTGTGTATCTTTTAAAGAATCAGCCACAAGAAGCTCAAGCTAGATTAGAACAGGCAATTGGTTGGTTAGATCGCTCCATTTCTGCCCCTCCCTGTCCAACTCACGGCAAAAGTTAGGAGCTAAAAGTTAGGAGTTATGAATTATTATTCAACTCCTAATTTTTAACTCCTAACTCCTAACTCCTAATTACGTTCCCGTCGCAGAGATAGTCCTCGGCGATTTTCCATTTGCTTACAAAGCCTCAATTCTGTGCCTTTGCGGTTCCACTCTACCTGATCAAAAATTTGGTGGAGAAGACATAAACCACGGCCACTTTCTGATTCATCTGGTGGTAAATAGTCTGTTGGCTCTTCTTCACTAGTAGATGAAGGAGTAAAGCCGCTACCCTGATCTGATATTACCCACCAATATTGATTATCTATTAGAGAAAAACGGACTACAACTGTTTTACTTGGGTCAAGATTATTGCCATGTTTAGCTGCGTTTACTAGGGCTTCTTGAAGTCCTAGCCGCAGTTCTGCTTGTAATTTTGATGGGATTTCTGCCAACAGTAAATCTAATATTGGACAAAGGTAGAGGGTTGAGGCAAAGCTAATAGTGCCCCAATAACGTGCAACTGGACGGAGTGAAATTGTAATCACAAGAGAAACCCCATAGCTTTCAGTTAGCTAGACATCAGTTTGCTATTACAGGCACCCTGATAAAATTGAGGTGGTCATGCTGCCTTCAAACTTGCGTCTTTAAAACTAAATTTTGAAAATGCTAGGGAGCATTTGCTCTATAGTATGAGTTGGGATTGCTTAGATAGATAACGGCTGGAATACTTTTGATAATGAATTCAGCAACTTAAAAAGATGCTAGTAATTTGACAGAGTATTGGCATACTCTAGTTAATTGCCGATTTGTAATTTACACAATCCAATTCATATTTCTAAGAACCTATGCAACTTGAATTTATTTAAACAAAATGAATTTTTATTTTTGCCTTAATTCAATTTTAGCATCTTTAGTATGCACTAGACTAAAAATTTCAAATTTCAGTTTTTGTAAACGAACTACTATCCTTGTGCAAATCTGATAGCGCAAGAAAGGCGGCAGCTTCAACATGAGCAGTTTGAGGAAAAAAATCAGCAGGTTGTACCCGTGTGATTGTATATTGCCCATCTTTACAAAGCAATTTCAGGTCACGGGCGAGGGTGGCTACTTTACAGCTGACGTAAACTATCCGAGATGGTTTCAATTGCCGTAAAGTTTCGATTACAGCCTGATCGCACCCCTTCCGTGGCGGATCGAGTATTACTACTTCTGGTATTGTGCCCATTTTTGGAAGCAATTTCTCTACTGCCCCGACTTGGAATGTCACATTATCAATTCCGTTGCGGTGGGCATTCAAAATAGCTTGTTCCACTGCTGCTGGTTGCACTTCTAATCCTGTGGCAATTCGTACTTTTTTGGCAAGGGGTAAAGTTAAAGTCCCAATACCACAGTAGGCATCAACTAGCAACTCATGCCCTTGAAGATTGAGTTCTGATTCGATTACCTGCAATAGTGCCTCTGCTGTTTCTGTATACACTTGAAAAAATGTATCTGGGCGCACTTGAAATTCCAGTCCAGCAAAAACTTCACGCAGGTGTGGGACTCCAGCGATGCAACGGGTTTCTGATCCAAAGATAGCATTTGTGCGATCGCTATTGCGGTTGAGTGACACTCCTACTAACTGCGGATAACGTTTTAACCATTCCTGCGCTTGGGTTTCAATTCCTGATAAATTCCAGTCTTTCACCACCAAAGTCAGTAACATTTCTCCAGTGTGTCGGCCAATGCGTAAACCGAGATGGCGAATTTGTCCAAGATGGCGCTGTTCGTCATAGATTCGCCAACCCCGTTGTTGGATATCCTGCTTAACTTCGGCAAGTAAGGGATTTAATCGCGCGTCTTGGACTGGACATTGATTTAAATTAATTAATTGGTGACTACCTTTTTGGTAGTAACCAGCTTGTACCTGTCCCGTTGCCGATATACCCAGAGGATATGTAGATTTATTACGGTAACCTAAAGCAGAAGCGGCGGCGAGTACCGGATCTACCGGTGGTTGGACAAAACCGCCAATGCGCTCCATTGCTTGGATAACTTGGTTTTGCTTGGCTACTAGCTGGTAGTCATAATCAATATGCTGCCACTGGCAACCACCGCACTTATCCGCCACAATACAACTAGGCCGGATACGGTGGGGAGATGGTTCCAATAGCTCCTGGAGCTTCCCGTGGCCGTATTTTGGTTTAACATGAACCAAGCGGACAATGGCGCGATCTCCTGGTACAGTATCTGGGACAAACACTACACGCTCATCAGCGCGTCCCACACCATCACCTGTATCACTCAGGTTAGCGATCGTTACTTCAATCAATTCACCCTGTTGCCAAACTATTTTAGTCATTAGTCATTAGCCATTAGTCATTTGTTATTGGGCATGGAGCATTTGACATTAGTTATTAATTCTTCTTCCCCTGCTCCCTCTGCTCCCCACTTCCCACTCCCCACTCCCTAAAAAGATAAATTCAATACATAACTAGCTCGTATCCCTTCACTTGTGTACCTCCAACTCGCTAAACTAACAGATAATATTTCAGGTGATTTCAATAATCATGACTGTAATTAGCCAAGTTATTCTCAAAGCCGACGACGAACTGCGTTATCCCAGCAGTGGCGAACTTAAAAACATCAAAGACTTTTTGGAAACCGGCGTACAACGGACGCGGATTGCGGCTACCTTAGCCGAAAACGAAAAAAAGATAGTTCAAGAAGCAACCAAACAACTTTGGCAGAAGCGTCCTGACTTTATCTCCCCTGGAGGTAATGCTTATGGAGAACGCCAACGCTCTCTATGTATCCGCGATTTTGGCTGGTACTTGCGTCTAATTACTTATGGTGTGCTTGCCGGCGATAAAGAGCCAATTGAAAAAATTGGTTTGATTGGTGTGCGGGAAATGTACAATTCATTGGGCGTTCCCGTGCCTGGAATGGTAGAAGCGATCAGTTCCCTCAAAACAGCCTCCCTTAGCTTACTGAGTGCAGAAGACGCAGCCGAAGCAGGGCCCTACTTTGATTACATCATTCAAGCGATGTCTTAATACAAAGTGTGTGCTGGTTCTAGGAGTATACTTCCGGTCTACTAGAGTGAGTGCAATAAGCGCTCGATAGGCATAAGATACCCAATTTGATCATACCTTCCCCACATTTGGTAGTGGCTATGGCTAAATCTCTGTCAAGTTACTAACCAGTTGTGGGGAAATTTATTTAAGTATAACTATGGGGCATTTCTCAAAGGATGAAAGACATACGGACACAAAAAACCGACAGTCCTTGATTAAGGCTGTCGGCAATTAAGTGTGTTCCCTATTAATGACTCGGCTAGAGTTCAGTTGTCATTAATTATGCCTAGTTAGCGATCGCGGGGAGACGATCCTAATCATATATATTTGTGATTCTCGTCACATGATCGTTATAACTAAACTGCATATACTCTGATGCTATATTTATTACAGTATATATGCACGATTTTAGACTTAAGAATATATACGCTAGTAGATGCATTTTCAGCTTAAAAGCAAACGGCACTAATTAGAGACTCAGGAGCTAAAACACCAGATAGAGGAATTAACAAACCTATGCCCCATTTGCCAAAGTGCTGTAGCAGAAAGAGCTATCTGCAAAGATAAATTTCTCAAAGCCCCTTGTAGACAAGCTAATGGGGTTTTCATTGTTGTTGAAAGTGATGTTGGCACTTTTGAGGATATTGCTAGAAATAACACCAGATACGATCAGTTCAGAGCGATTGAAAGCTCTCAAATCGAGCGTGTCAAAACCGTCTTCGCCATCAACAGTAGCAGCACCGAAACCTCTGAAATAATCATCCCCAGTGCCCAGAGCAATCTTGATGCCGCCACCGATAGAAACTTTCTGTTGAACTCCATCTAGGATACTGGTGGCGATAATTTCGTCATTGCCATCGCCAGTCTTGATGATTCCTTGTCCATAAATGCCGTATGCAGTACCACCAATTGTTGCTGTAGCCTGTCCGGTAAGCTTGTCAGAACCATTGTCGGTATCAATCACTCCATCGTTGACGATGCCATAGGCGGTGGCGTTTGTTCCAGAACTGTTCCCATAACCCGTAATCGTGTCATTGCGCCAACCTGTAGTGATAGTGCCGTCTTTAGTGTTCTGGATGCCGGTTCCAGCACCGACGTCGCCGATACCATCAGAAGTAAGGTTGCCGATGCCACCAGTACCAGTTCCGATAATCGTGTCTTCTCCGTCTCCTGTATCCAATTTGCCACTGTTGGTGATGCCGATCCCAGTTCCGCCGTCGTTACGAGCTATCCCGCCGTTACCGCCAGTACCGATACCAGTGATTGTGTCTTCTCCGTCTCCTGCATTCAGACTGCCACTGTTAGCGATGCCTGCCCCAGCTGTTCCAGCTCCACCGTTGCCATTATTATCGCCATTGCTGCCAGTTCCTGTACCGGCAATCGTATCTTTTCCGTCCCCTGCATTTAGAGTGCCACTGTTAGCGATACCTGTGCCAGTAACGCTGATGACGTCGAAGTAGATAAAGTTGGGGATGCCAGTAGTACCGATACCGGTGATTGTGTCTTCTCCGTTTCCTGCATTTAGAGTGCCACTGTTAGCAATGCCGATCCCACTACCTGTGCCGTTGCTGACGCCGCCGTTGATGTCGTTGCCTCCAGTACCAATGCCGGTGATCGTGTCTTCTCCGTCTCCTGCATTCAGACTGCCATTGATGCTGATGCCTGTGCCAGTACCACCCCTACCGTTGCCAACGCTACTACCGCCGTTGCCGCCCTTCCCTGTACCAGTGATCGTGTCTTTTGCATTCCCTGTATTCAAACTACCACTGTTGGCGATGCCAGTCCCAGTTCCGCCGTCACCACCTCCCGCATTGCCAGTGGTGCCGCCGTTACCACCGATACCAGTACCTGTGATCGTGTCTTCTCTGTCTGCTGTATCCAGTTTGCCACTGTTGCTGATGCCGATACCATCTCCACCGGCACCGCCACCGTTGCGGCCATTGCTGCCGTTGCCACCCGTACCAGTACTGGCGATCGTGTCTTCTCCGTCCCCTGTATTAAAATTGCCACTGTTGCTGATGCCAGTCCCAGTTCCACCGGAGCCCCTATTACCAAAAATATAGCCGCCGTTGCCGCCGTTGCCTGTACCGACGATCCTATCTTTTCCGTCCCCTGCATTTAGAGTGCCACTGTTGGTGATGCCTGTCCCAGCTCCACTGACCCCGATTATGGCGCCCCCGTCGTCAGGATTTCCACCTCCGCTACTACCGCCATTGCCGCCAGTACCGATGCCAGTGATCGTGTCTTCTCCGTCCCCTACGTTGAGAGTGCTAGTGTTAGCAATACCAGTTCCAGCTCCACCGTCACCAGGAATCAGCATACTTTCGTTAGTTCTGCCACCGTTACCGCCCTGACCAGTGCCTGTAATATTGTCTTGCCCGTCGCCCGTATTCAAACTGCCAGTATTGGCGATGCCGATCGCACTACCACCAATGCCGCCGTTGCCACCAATGCCGCCGTTGCCGCCATTACCTGTACCCGCGATCGCGTCGTTTCGGTTCTCTGTATTCAGACTGCCACTATTGGCGATACCGATCGCACTACCACCATTGCCTCCAGGAGCGAGTTCAATGCCCTTGCCGCCGTTGCCACCCTGACCTGTACCTGCGATCGTGTCTTCTCCATCGCCTGCATTCAGTTTGCCACCATTGGCAATGCCTGTCCCAGTACCGCCGTTACCGTTACCTTCGAGGTCGTTTATGCCTGTACCGATACCAGTAATCGTGTCTTTTTCTGAGCGCGTACAAATAAAACCTCCAGTTAAAATGTCAATGCCAATTGCCACAGATACATTTAACTGTTCTCCGATTAAAGTGTCAGAACCAGTGGTGCCAATGAAATTTGGTGGAACTGTTAGTCTAGGCATAATCAAAATCCTCTGAATTAAGCTTAAATAGCTATATTTATGTAGGTGCGTAGGCGTAGTTCGCTACAGGCATCGCATCCTATAAATTGTTTCTGTGTTCAGAATAATGTCTCGTCTGACAGGCTGATAGCCATTTCTATAGCCTGAAAATTACTTCTACATTATTACAAAAAATAAAATTTTATTACTTTTTGCTCAGTACAATTACTACTATCTTAAAATTTAATACAATTTGTCTTTAGACGTATTACGAATATTCTATTGAGTAAATCTATTTATTTAGTTAATCTTTAACATTTAGCCATGAACCATCGTAGAACTGCACCTACAGGGCAAGTAAATCGATAGAATAATGCTCTATACAATTGGTGCATTATTTTCATGACCGCCACATCTCCTGCTTCCTTTTCTCCTCAAGAAATAGCTGCTGAAGGTCTTAAACCAGAAGAATACGCAGAAATTGTCCGTCGGTTAGGACGTCATCCCAACAAAGCTGAACTAGGAATGTTTGGGGTGATGTGGTCAGAACATTGCTGTTACAAAAATTCTCGACCTCTACTCAAACAATTTCCTACTGAGGGGCCCCGCATCCTCGTGGGGCCTGGTGAAAATGCTGGTGTTGTAGATTTGGGCGACGGACTCCAACTGGCTTTTAAGATTGAATCCCACAACCACCCATCAGCTGTAGAACCATTTCAAGGTGCAGCAACGGGAGTAGGCGGTATTCTCAGAGATATTTTTACAATGGGTGCGCGTCCCATTGCTCTATTAAATTCCCTGCGCTTCGGTTCCCTAGAAGATGCCAAAACTCAAAGGCTGTTCCAAGGCGTAGTGGCAGGAATTTCACATTATGGTAATTGTGTGGGAGTACCCACCGTTGGCGGCGAAGTGTACTTTGACCCTGCTTATTCTGGTAATCCCCTGGTGAACGTTATGGCACTAGGGTTGATGGAAACATCAGAAATCGTCAAATCTGGAGCATCTGGCTTAGGCAACCCCGTGCTTTATGTTGGTTCTACTACCGGGCGCGATGGCATGGGAGGCGCAAGTTTTGCCAGTGCAGAATTAAGCGATCAGTCAATAGACGATCGCCCTGCCGTGCAAGTGGGCGATCCATTTTTGGAAAAGTCGTTAATTGAAGCTTGTCTGGAAGCTTTTAAGACAGGTGCAGTTGTCGCCGCCCAGGATATGGGAGCAGCCGGTATCACCTGTTCTACTTCAGAGATGGCAGCAAAAGGCGGTGTGGGAATTGAACTGGATTTAGATAAGATTCCCGTCAGAGAAAGGGGGATGGTTCCCTATGAATATCTGCTTTCGGAATCTCAAGAACGAATGCTGTTCGTTGCCCACAAGGGGCGTGAGCAGGAATTAATCGACATTTTTCACCGTTGGGGACTTCAAGCTGTTGTCGCTGGTACTGTCATCGCTGAACCCATTGTGCGGATTCTCTTTGAGGGTGAAGTTGCAGCAGAAATTCCCGCCGAGGCTTTGGCGGAGAATACCCCACTATATAACCGGGAATTATTGACAGAACCGCCAGAATATGCAATTAAAGCTTGGGGATGGACACCTGATTCTTTACCTCCTTGCACAACTGCTGGAATAGAACTCCAAGAAGGCGTGCAAAGTTGGAATGATATTCTGTTAACTTTGCTCGATACACCCACGATCGCATCTAAAAACTGGGTATATCGTCAATATGACCATCAAGTACAAAATAATACAGTAATACTACCAGGTGGTGCAGATGCGGCTGTTATCCGTTTACGTCCCCTTGAAGAAATCCCGAATCTAAAATCCCAAATCCCAAATCTAAAATCAGGAGTGGCAGCAACAGTAGATTGCAATCCTCGTTATGTTTATCTTGACCCTTATGAGGGAGCTAAGGCAGTGGTAGCAGAAGCTGCACGCAATCTTAGCTGCGTGGGTGCAGAACCTCTGGCGGTAACGGATAACCTAAATTTTGGCTCTCCAGAAAAACCGATTGGTTACTGGCAATTAGCAGAAGCTTGTCGCGGTTTGGCAGAAGGTTGTCGAGAATTGGCAACACCTGTCACAGGCGGTAATGTCTCTTTGTACAATGAAACTCTTGATTCTCAAGGTATTCCACAACCCATTTATCCTACTCCTGTTGTGGGGATGGTGGGCTTGATTCCTGATATCACCAAAATTTGTGGTCAAGGTTGGCAAGCAGTCGGCGATGTGATTTATCTTCTCGGATTGCCTTTGGCATCCGAAATCAGTTTAGGAGCATCGGAGTATTTAGCCACTATCCACGATACTGTTGCCGGAAAACCGCCACGGGTAGATTTTGACTTAGAACGCCGTGTCCAGAAAGTTTGTCGTGAAGGAATTCGTAATGGTTGGGTACGTTCAGCCCACGATTCTGCTGAGGGGGGAGTGGCGATCGCAATAGCAGAATGTTGCATTTCTGGCAATCTTGGTGCCGAAATCAATTTAGAAATAGCACCAACACAGTTAAACCGCTTGGATGAGGTGTTGTTTGCCGAAGGTGGTGCCCGGATTTTTGTTTCTGTAGCATCAGAACAACAAGAAATTTGGGAATCATATTTACAGGAACATCTGGGTCAAGAGTGGCAAAAACTGGGCACAGTTCGTAATTATGAGACGGGTTTGGGGGTTTTCACTACTGATAACCAAGCCTTAATCAAAGTTAGGATCGAAGATATGAACGATCGCTATTTCCATGCGATCGCTAGGCGTCTCGCCATCCATACCACTAACCCCAGTTAAACAAGTCAGGGGTTAGGAATAAACAGCATAATCCCTAACTCTTCACTTCTAAACTTCTAACTTTTTTAGTAGCGTCCTCGATCATAATTACGGTAATGTTTTAATAGATGGTTAAAGATTTATTAAGAAAGCTGCAACTATCTATAGACATAATCCCAGTGACTTGACCCCCCCACCAGGAGCAAAGCTAGCATGATTTCGATTCATTCTGTCACTTCGGATGAATACCCCGACCAGACCAACAACCCAATCAATAGTCATGAAGATCAGCCTGACAAGCCAGAAGAAGCTTGTGGTGTTTTTGGCATCTACGCACCAGGAGAGAACGTTGCTAAACTGACCTACTTTGGATTGTATGCCCTCCAGCATCGGGGTCAAGAATCAGCTGGTATTGCCACCTTTGAGGGTACACAAGTTCACCTCCATAAAGATATGGGCTTGGTGTCTCAAGTCTTTAATGAATCCGTTTTGGATCAGTTGCCTGGTAGCCTTGCTGTTGGTCACACTCGTTATTCAACCACAGGTTCTAGCCGCAAAGTTAATGCCCAACCCGCAGTACTGGAAACTCGCTTAGGTTCATTAGCTCTTGCACACAATGGAAATTTAGTCAATACAGTACAATTGCGTCAAGAGTTGCTTGAGAAAAAATGCAACTTAGTCACGACAACAGACTCAGAAATGATCGCTTTTGCGATTGCAGAAGCCATTAACGCTGGCGCAGATTGGCTAGAAGGTTCAATTCAGGCATTCCATCGTTGCCAAGGAGCCTTTAGTTTAGTTATTGGCACTCCTGACGGCGTTATGGGTGTTCGGGACACTAACGGCATTCGCCCCTTAGTAATTGGCACTTTGGCTGGTAATCCAGTCCGTTACGTTTTGGCTTCCGAAACTTGTGGTTTAGACATCATTGGAGCCGAATACCTGCGAGACGTAGAACCAGGTGAATTAGTTTGGATTACTGAAGAAGGTTTAGCTTCCTATCATTGGAGCCAAAAGCCCCAAAGGAAACTGTGTATCTTTGAAATGATTTACTTTGCTCGTCCTGATAGTGTCATGCACAACGAGAGTTTGTACAGCTATCGGATGCGGTTAGGACATCAACTAGCTAAAGAATCCTTTGTAGATGCCGATATTGTCTTTGGTGTTCCTGATTCAGGTATCCCTGCTGCGATCGGATTTTCCCAAGCTTCTGGTGTAGCTTACGCCGAAGGACTGATTAAAAATCGCTATGTTGGACGAACTTTTATTCAGCCAACCCAAACCATGCGCGAGTCAGGTATTCGGATGAAACTCAACCCCCTCAAAGATGTGCTAGCGGGTAAACGAGTAATTATTGTTGATGACTCGATTGTACGGGGTACTACCAGCCGTAAATTGGTCAAAACTTTGCGTGAAGCGGGTGCGCTAGAAGTACACATGCGAATTTCTTCTCCGCCAGTAACTCATCCCTGCTTCTATGGCATCGATACTGATTCTCAGGATCAGTTAATTGCTGCTACCAAGTCAGTAGCGGAAATTGCCAAGCAACTGGAAGTAGACAGCCTCGCCTATCTTAGTTGGGAAGGAATGCTAGAAGCGACACGAGAAGACACCAATAGTTTTTGTTCTGCCTGCTTTACTGGAGATTATCCTGTAGCGATTCCTGAGCAAGTGAAGCGTTCTAAATTGAGTTTAGAAAAGGTAGTGGTGTAGAGGCTACTGGCATTAGGGAGATGAGGGAGTAGGAAGAGCAAGGGGTGAGTAATAACTCTTAACTGCTAACTCCTAACTCCCAACTAATGCCCCTTTTTCACTCAGGTTAAAATAGCTAAATCCCCTAACAAAGATGGTTTATGAACCAGCCAATATCTGAGAGAGTGCGCTGGACTACCGCCGATTTAGAGTTGTTTCCAGATAACGGGAACCGCTATGAAATTATTGACGGAGAATTGTTTGTGACCAGAGCGCCTCACTGGAACCATCAAAAAGTTTGTGCCAGAATTATTGCTCCATTGGATACTTGGTCACAAGCTACCTCGTTGGGACAAGTCGTACCTGCTCCAGGAATCATTTTTGGAGATAATGATAATGTGATTCCTGATGTTGTCTGGGCTAGTAATGAGAGATTGCCCCTGCTTTTGGACGAGGCGGGGCATTTGACTGGTGCGCCAGAACTGATAGTAGAGGTTCTATCTGCTGGTATTGAAAATGAAAAGCGAGATAGGGAACTTAAACTAAAGCTTTACTCAGCAAGAGGTGTCAGAGAATATTGGATTGTAGATTGGCGTAAGCAACAGGTGGAAGTTTATCGACGTGAACAAGCGAGTTTAAAGTTAGTTGGTACGTTGTTCAATGGTGATGAGTTGAACTCACCCATATTGCCTGATTTTAATTGTGCGATGTCTACGACGGGCTACGCCTACGCATCCTTATTTACTTAATCCAAGTTTGCATAATTGCCGTAACTTTTTACTATTAGCAATTTTTAATAAATAGTGACGCACACAGGTGAAAGCGCAATGTCTCAGGAGTATTCAATTGAGCAAGTTCCTAAGAATCTGGATAAAATTTTTCAGGGAATTGAACAAGGCGAATCGGTACAAATTACGCAACAGGGGCAGCAAGTTGCTGTGATTCTACCTGCGGCTGAATATCAGCGTTTGTTGCATGGAAAGCCGGGTTTTTGGGAATCTGTAGAGCGATTTCGTCAAGAAATTATGGAAGAAGGAACCGAGATTGATCCCGATGAAGTTTGGAAAGATGTACGCGACAAGTCTCCTGGACGAGAGATCATCTTGTGAGCCGCTTTTTACTGGATACTAACGTCATCTCTGAGCCATTAAGACCACAACCGAATCCAGCAGTTATCCAAAGGTTGCAACAGTATCAAGGGGAATTTGCTATTGCTTCTGTTACTTGGCATGAATTGCTATTTGGTTGCTATCGTCTGTCCGCTTCTAAAAGGCGAGAGAGAATTGAGCAGTATCTCTTGCATATAATCCAACCAAATATTTCTATCCTGCCCTATGATAATGTGGGAGCCGAATGGTTTGCTTTAGAAAGAGCGCGACTGGTAACTATAGGAAAAACTCCCGCGTATCCAGATGGACAGATTGCAGCGATCGCAAAAGTAAATAGTCTGATTTTGGTAACAAATAATGTTTCAGACTATGCCGATTTTCAAGAACTTCAACTAGAGAATTGGTTTTGTTAGTTGAGTAGGTTACTTTTTTCAAGATGGCAAAACTACTTTTAATTGCAGAGCGATGTCTAAGTAGTGGAGCTTAACTATGCTGTAAAAACTCGACCTTGGGCAATAACGGGTCAGTCACAATACCCACACCGCTAAAACCCCAACGTTTGAGCAAGTTTCCTAACTGTGTACGCGGAATAGATTCCACAGAAAAGCGATTTGCCACTTCTGCTGCGTGGGTGTTGAGATAGCTTAAGGCATCAAAGTTTTCCTGGAAGAGCAATAAATAACCTGATGTTTCGCTGTCAGGACGAGCTATGAGATAATTCCCGTCAGTTTTTGAGCGTACCAAGTAATAGACTTCGGACAGCATGGAGATGGGGATGGGGAGAGTGGGGTTAAACCAATGACAAATGACAAATGACTAATGACTAATTGAGATTTTCTAAGCGAATGCGTGGATCGGCGGCTTTTAACATTAAATCGGCGATTAAATTACCAGCAATGAGCAAGACTGCACCCATTACCAAGCTTGCCATCAACAAATATAAATCTTGAGCTTGTAAAGCCTGTAACGTTAACCTTCCTAAACCAGGCCAGTTGAAGAAAAACTCGGCAATGAAAGCACCGTTTAATAAACCAGCCAATTCAAAACCCAATAAGGTAATCAAGGGATTTATCGCATTGCGGAGTGCATGAACGTAAATGACGCGGTTTTCTGGCAGTCCTTTAGCACGAGCCGTTTGGATGTAATCTTGACGCAAAACATCCAATAATTCGCCGCGAGTGATGCGTTGTAAACCAGCAAAACTAGTAATTGAGAGGGCGATTGTAGGTAAAATCATGTGCCAGCCGATATCTAAGATTCTGCCAAACCACGTTAGTTCCGAGTGATTAATGCTAGTCATGCTACCCACTGGGAAGAAGGGCGAGGTGATTTGGGCGAAAACCAGCAGCGCTAAGGCAGTTATGAAACTGGGAAAGCCTTGTCCAGCATAGCTAATTACCTGTAAAACCCGGTCTGATAGCTTATTTTGGTTAACAGCAGCAAAGATTCCCAAAGGGATAGCGATCGCCCATGTGACAATTAAAGATGCGATCGCTAATAGCAAAGTCGCTGGTACTCGTTCCCACAACAGCGATGCTACTGAACGTTGATAAATAAAACTCGTGCCAAAATCCCCTTTTGTCAAGATTCGCCATAGCCACAGCCCAAATTGTTCTGGCCAAGACTTATCCAAACCAAACTGCCGCTTGATTTCTTCAATTCTTTCTGGCGATATCTTCGGGTTTTGCCGCAGCGTATCTACATAATCCCCTGGAGCAAGTTGAATAATGAAAAACGATAACGCTGACGCCAAGAACAAAGTAAGTAGTGCCTGCAATACCCGCTTTCCCACATAAACAAAGGTTTCACTCGTGACTAGCGTTATGAGCCAATCCCGACCTGTCTCCAATGAAATTCTCGTAGATGTCATTTTTCCTTTGTCCTTTGTCCTTTGTCATTTGTCATTTGTCATTTGTCATCTGTCCTTTGCTAATGACCAATGACAAATAACTAATATTCAATTAGAGAGATAATCGGCACGTCCGGCAGATATTTACGCCCTTCTAAATCCCGTAGCTCGATAATAAACCCAAATCCTACTAGTTCGCAGCCAATCTTCTGTACTAACTTTGCTGTTGCACTAGCAGTTCCACCCGTAGCAATCAAATCGTCCACAATTAAAACTTGGCTACCTTGCTGTAAAGCGTCCTGATGCACTTCCAGGCAGTCCATACCATACTCTAGTTGATATTCAATTGAGTGAACTGCTGCTGGTAACTTACCTCTTTTGCGGACAGGAATAAAACCAGCTCCTAATTTATAAGCCAGAGGTGAGCCAAAAATGAATCCCCTCGACTCCATACCAATAACATAATCTGGCTTTATTCCAGCTTCGTTGCATTTTTGTGTTAAAAAGTCAATAGTGTAGCGCAATCCTTCAGGATCACGCAGTAGCGTAGTAATATCCCGAAATAAAATTCCGGGTTTGGGGAAATCTGGGATGTCACGAACGAGAGACTTCAAATCCATAAAATGAGGAGTAGGCAGTGAGGGAGTAAGGATAAGGAGTAGAGAAAGTTAGGAGTGAAGAGTGAGGAGTTATTGATTTAAATTAAATTCATAGCTATCCCAGTCCCCACTCCTCAATCCCAATATTCCGATACCTGAAAAATCGTACACTATAATGTCATACGCTGGGGGTCGAGGCTGAAGCTTCACCCTTTATTGACGATAATTAGAATTTAAATCAAGCTAGAAGAGGTATTGCACTAATAAATGAGGTAAATGAGGTGAATTAACTGATGTTTTAAAATTTTGATTTCAATATAGGGAAAACTTTGAGTATAAAGAGTTAAGTAATGTATAAATCAGGTAGTCATGCTAGTGCTACACGTCTAATACTCAAGTCTTGGCTACCGATCTTAAATTTGTTTTATCTAGTCTGTTGGAACCGCACAAGGTATTTATAGAATGAATGTCTCAGCAAGTTTAACGCCGTTCAACAGTCCAACTCAAGACTCACTGCCGATGGTTCTGGACACTTTACCAGATCCTGCGATCGCTTCCAAAACGTGCCCTCGGAGAACCAGGCTGCAAATTGACCTGATTTTACTGGCAATTGAAGCTTTAGAGCTTGGTGGTTCGGAAGCAATTCTGGCTTTTGCTCAAGAGTTGGATCTAAAAGGAATTGTTAAAGATAGGGTGAATTTATGGCGGATGCGTAGCTCTAACCCGCTACGGAGAGCGCATATGCGCCGTCCCTTAACTATCATGGAAGCAAAAGCTCTGGTAGTCATTGCTTGCTACATAGCACGGCGTTTAACTGTTGTCATTCGCCAGTTACTAATGATATGTCAACAAATGGAAGAAAAGCAGATTCCATTAGAACAGAATTTGCGCCTATCTAATTACCTAGAGCGCTTTAGAGCACATTTTAAGAGCCGGATGAATGCTCGACGTTCTGGTGTACTGGCATTAACTTCTGATCAAAAATTAGATGAGCTAGCTATAAATTTGTTAGGACAATTACTATTTTGTACTGGTACAGCTGGAATGCAGCGATTCTGGATTAGTCTTTTTGACGGTGAAGTGGAATGAATATTCAACGTAAGTACAGTTTGCCTAATTGTACACTGCTTTTAGAAGGCTTAAGTGATGTTACTAGGGCTGCACACTTCCAGGAAATGCGCCCGGAATTATCAATATTGGTAAATGCAGAATGCTATTTATCTGGTTACAACCAACCCATAACGGGAGGGCGGGAATTTTTTGAAAGTTTGGTAAGGGCTGTTAGTGGCTATGCCCAAGAATTTTTAAGTAGTGTACCCAATCCGCAAGCACACAACCAAGAATCGGAGCTAGTAGAATTTCAGAAAGTTGATAGCAACCGACACAGGCTAATTATACATTCAGAAAGCACTCCAGAGGGGTTCGATCACTCTAACAATTCCAAACGTCCGCCTATTGAAATAGATTTGAATACGGTGCAGTTGTTTGATTTAGTGGAAGCAGTGGATCAGTTTTTTGCTGATACCCAAACTTTACCTGAACTTTCTCTAGAACTGCAACCAGTTACCAGACGCTATGGCGGTGCTAGTCAAGCTTTAATTAGGCAGGCTGTACCTGCTGCTGTGGGTGTGTCAAGTTTAGCAGTAGCAGCGATCGCTTTTAACTTGATTCCACCTCCCCAAATGCGTCCACCGCAGCCTACGCCAGATGAGCAAACAAGCTCTACAATAAACAATATCACTCCTCCAGCATCAGCTACTACAACTCCCATCGCGGCTGCAACGCCCACAGCAACGGCTACAGCTAATGCAAAGCCCGTAGTTAAAGATTTAGAAGCACTTTTAAATACAGTTCCAGAAATTACTGATCCATCCCAGTTACGTGCATTGAATCGTCAAGTTTACAATCAAGTTCATCCAGCTTGGGCTAATCGCTCAGGATTGCAACAGGATTTAATCTATCGTCTGGGTGTAGCTGCGGATGGAGCGATCGTTGGTTATAAAGCAGTGAATAAAGAGGCGAATTTAGGAGTCGGTCAAACTCCTCTGCCTAACGTACTTTATAACCCAGCTAGCCGCCCTTCCATTTCCAATGAACCGATCGCTCAATTTCGAGTAGTATTTACTACACAAGGTGTGCTGCAAGTTAGCCCTTGGCGGGGATATGCTAGAACGCCAGAGGTAGTGGGTGCAAAAATTGCTGACTCTAATATAGTCAAAAATTTAAACCAAAAGCTTTATAGTACAGTTCGCCAAACCTGGAGTGGTACTCCAACCTTTACGCGAGATTTGAAATATCGGGTAGCAGTCAACAAAGATGGTGTAATTGCTGACTATGAACCACTGAACCAAGTCGCCTTTGATTATTTCCGGGAAACACCGCTTCCCAAGATGTTCAACGCCATCTACGGCTCAAATGTAGCGGCTCCCAACGATAAAGAACCTCTTGCCCACTTCCAAGTAATATTTAAGCCTAGCGGTACGCTGGAAGTTATTCCTTGGCGGGGATATCAATAATTGGGCATGGGACATGGGGTATTGGGAACTATTGATCAATATAATGATCAATGGAATTTTGTGAAAAGACCCGATTTTGAGGACTTAGAAGCTTACCAACTCGCTGAAAACCCTTTACCTTGTAATTCTTCGCATATAATTTCCCCACAACTGAGCTGCTTGAGCGCTGCTACCAGATGTAGGGGAATTATTGTCGTTTCCTAGCCAAACACCAGTTACAAGCCGCTGACTGGGGATAAAACCTATGAACCATAAATCAACGTTTTTATCGGTCGTGCCTGTTTTCCCAGCTTCGCCCAGCCCAATTGCAGCACTACGACCAGTACCTCTTGTAACTACGCCACGCATCAAACTAGTCATTTCATCGGCTACACCATTTGGCAGCACTCGTTTATTGGCATCTGGATCTTGGTCGAAAGAGTAGATTACACGGCAGGTTTTGATATCATTGCGATCGCGGCAATCACCGCTGTCTAAAATTCGGTTAATCGCATGGGGAGGATTTCGTACACCACTATTACCAATAGCGCCGAAAGCACCAGTCATTTCTAAAACATTGACCACACTTTGACCTAGTACCAAGCCAGGAACTGGATCAAGTGTTGACTTTACCCCTAAACGCTGCGCCATTGCCACAACTTTATCCAGCCCGACTTCTCTGGCAACTCGCAGGGCGATGGGATTTTCTGAAAGCGCCAGCCCGGTAGCAATATCTAAACTAGCGTCAGCACCAGCACGACAGGGCTTATAAGTAAAGCCTTGCCAACTTAAAGGGGCGCAAGAATAACTTTTTGATTCTGAAATTCCCTGTTGAATAGCAGCCGTGTAAGCAAAGATTTTGAAGGTAGAACCTGGTTGTCTTTTGGCTTGAACAGCACGATTGAACTGACTTTTTCTGTAGTCAGTCCCACCCACCATTGCGAGGATACTGCCTGTACTAGAGTCAAGAGTCACCACCGCCCCTTGAGAAAAATTAAAATTTCTACCGGCGTTGTTCACTGAATTATTCAACGCTGCTTCTGCTTGCCTCTGTATAGCTGGATCAAGCTTCGTTTCAATGATATAGTTTCCTTCTCTTGCAGCTCCTTCCCCCAAAATCGATTCAAGTTCAGAGAAGACGTAACTGTAAAAATAAGGAGCAATCGTCTTAGCTTGCTGTTCGCAAACTTTAGGACTAACTTGCACAGTGGAGCGTCTAGCTCGGTTCGCCTCTTCAGGTTTAATTTTGCCCATCTCCAGCAACCGCTTAATGACGCGATTCCGGTATTCGGCTGCTTCTAGCTTATTTGGCCCATCCCCACAGAAATCGAAAGCGTTGGGAGCAGGTAAAATTCCTACCAACGTTGCTGCTTCTGCCAAAGTTAATTCTTTAGCCGACTTCTCAAAGTAATACTGGGCTGCATCCTCAAAGCCAGAAGTATCTCCCCCCAAAAAAACCCGATTTAAGTACATCAGCAAAATTTCATCTTTGCTGTAAAAGGTTTCGAGCTTCAGGGCGACAACTGCTTCCCGCAATTTGCGTCCAAGGGTATCTTGTCTGCCTACATACTCACGGAACAAACTGCGGGCAACTTGCTGGGTTACAGTGCTGGCTCCTTGCTGCACATCTCCGCTGCGGCTATTGATCAAGATGGCCCGTAAAATTCCCAGAGGGTCAACACCAAAGTGCCAGTAATAACGACTATCCTCTGAAGCCACTACCGCAGCAGGCAAATAAAGGCCAAATTCCTCTAATCGCTTCATGTCTACATGAGAGGTAGTCCGAGGTTCTCTCAGGGGAGTGGCTCCATCACGGGCGTAAACAACTACTGGGGCGCGTGTAGCTGTCGGTAGGGGTTTAACTTGAAATTTCAGCCATTCGACACCAATCACTAACGCTAACAGGGCACTAGCGCCACCAACACCACAAGCTGTCCAACTTGCAGCTTTAACGTACCAGGCTGGTGGATCGACGTATTGCAACCGCACAGAAGCGGCGAGTTCTGGGGGACCCAAGGTGAGAATATCACCGTGACGCAGTTCCAGGGAACTAACACGACGCTTGCCACGATAAATGCCATTAGTGGAGTTTTCGTCTTTGATGACGAAAACTGGTGTGCGCTGAGTAGAATTCCGCGATAGCGACAGGTGAATTTGGCTGACAACAGGGTTACGGATGACGATATCGCTGGATTTGGAGCTACGACCTAGAATATAGCGATCGCCTAATAGTGGATATACCTCTGCCTTATCCGCCCCCGCATCCTGCACCCAAAGTTCCGGTACTTTGGCATTAGGCTTGAGTGCCAATTTAGAAAAATCGACCCTAGCTTGGATAGTATGGACTGCTTGAGTCAGTTGACCAAGTAACGTTTGTGGCTTTTGAGGGGGTTGGGGAAAACTCATCGGCTATTCACATCACACTTTTTAGTGAAGAATCGGGCAAAATTACAATTTAGATGTTAGTCTTTCATCATTTTACTCATAAGCCAAAGCATAAATTAGTTATACGGAACTTTTTGATCTCTTTTATACTTAAACTTATTTTGGAATTATAATTAATTTGTTATTTTCGTCACTTCTTTAATAAAGACACAAATTTTAGCTTTATTCTCAAAAGGTTGCATTGTCTACGATTACCGATTTAATAACTACAGTCAGGATTTTTATCTTGTATTCTTAAACACTAGCTTTCCATAAATAACAGATTTAATTTTTACCAATTTACATATCCACATATTCTGAAACAAACCTAAATATATTCATTTAGGAAGATTTTCTAAATCCTATTGTCTGTTTTAATGGGCCGAGTGTTCCGTTGAGGATTAATTTCAGAATGATCGGAAAATCTCTGACCATGCTTGGTACAGCTCTATCTTTAGCACTCAGCGCTAACATTGCTGTAGCCGAATCTAGTAAATCCCCCATAGCTCAATCCAATAGCAACTCCACTACTGCACCAGCGGAAATCAAGATGTCGCCAGAAGGGATGGAAATTCTGTGCAAAAATTTTCCGCTTAACTCCCGCTGTCCCAACGGCACACCAGTGAATTCTAGCGCTCCTGGTAGCACTACAGCACCAGCAGAAACCACGCCTAGCACCACAACTGCACCAGGTAGCACTACCACTCCTGATAGCACTACCACTCCTGATAGCAGCACCACTCCTGATAGCACAATTGCACCAGGAACAATAACAGCACCTGAATCTGGTACTCCTGAAGGTACTCCAGCACCAGGAAGCGTTACCCCCTCTGAACCTGGCGCTCCTAACAATTTAGCTCCAGCACCAGGAAGCGTTACCCCCTCTGAACCTGGCACTCCTAGCAATTTAGCTCCAGCACCAGGAAGCGTTACCCCCTCTGAACCTGGCACTCCTAGCAATTTAGCTCCAGCACCAGGAAGCGTTACCCCCTCTGAACCTGGCACTCCTGACAGCACTACCGAACCAGGAAGCTCAACTTCACCTGAGTCTGGCACTCCTGGCAGCACCACCGAACCAAGTATAAATTCTCCCAGCACAGCTCCAGGCTCTAGTTCACCAAATACTCCTGCTACAGGTAATTAAATTAAAAGCTGGGGCATAGTCTGAATACTAGTTTGCCATCAGCGATCGTCAGTGCATTTTGACCTCTTACACCAGTTATGCAAGCTGGTGTAAAATAACAAACGAATAAAAATCGCTGGAATTAACAAATCAAGTATTCGCGTATATTACTGAGCAAAGGTTTCAGTAACCAATAGCCTGGGATTAATCATCCCAGGCTTAATAGTTTAATGCGACCTGCCAGTTGAAGTCGGTGTTTTTTGCAAGGAACCAATTAACAGGCAAACTATACCGATACTAATAAATGAATCAGCCACATTAAATACAGCAAAGTTAATCAGGCGAAAATCAAGAAAATCAACGACATAGCCTAAAACAAAGCGATCAATACCGTTGCCCATAGCTCCACCTAAAATCAAGCCATAGCCCAACTGATCCCACAAATTTAACGTTGGGCCAAACAAAGCCAATGCTATCAATACTAAACTCACTCCTAAAGATAGCCAGCGCAACCACTCTACTTTCCCACTTAACAGACTAAAAGCGGCACCAGTGTTAGTGACATAGGTGAAGTGAAATATCCCAGGTAGAAGTGGTAGTGTCTGCCCCAAGCTAAAGGTCTGCATCACCCAATATTTTGTTATTTGGTCTAAGAAAAAAGCTATGAAGGCAACGATCCAAAAAAGGCGATTTTTTAAACGCATGGCAAATTAGTCATTGGTCATTGGTCATCGGTCACTTGTACTGAGGTACTCCTGCAAAGAAGCAAGCTACGCGTAGCGTCTGTCTGCGACACGCTGTTCGCGAACGTAGAGAAGCCGTAAAGCTTGCGACATAGCTACGCTTCGGGCGCAGCCGTAAAGAAGTATTCGTCATTAGTGAGCTAGCACAGTCTTCTCCCTAAAGCCCTTCTCCCAAAGGAGACGCTACGTAAACGGGCATCCTATGGTAGGCGCTAACCTCTCCCCTTGGGAGAAGGAGAGACACAGAAAGAAGGTGAACGAGCGTCACCCTGAAGGGTCATTGATCATTAGTCATGAGCTTGTAACAAATGACAAAGGACGAAGAACAATCAACTAATAAAACATTAAGTGACGCAATACATATGCTATTACAGTAACGGCACAGACCACAGTTAGTTGCCCTGGTAGTGCAAACCAGGAGTATCTGAGGATTGCTTGCATTAAAGGTAGATTTTCTGTGCCTTTCCACTGAAAAATATAGCTAATAATCAAATAAGTAATACCGCATAGGTGGAGAGTTAACAAGCCACAGATGCAACTAAAAGCAAGAGTTTCTAGTCGAGGTCTAGCTTTAAAAGCGAACAAGCCACAAATCCAAGCTCCAGGAATAAAGCCTAGTAAATAGCCAAATTGAGATAACTTGATATAACCGATACCGCCGCCATCAGCAAATACAGGTAATAAGGTTAAACCCATGACTAAATAAGCAATTTGCGAGAGTGCACCGGCATTTTTGCCTCCTAAGCAACCTACCAACAGTACTGCGCCAATTTGAAAAGTGACACCTAAAGAAAAAGTCTGAATTCCGTGCTTACTCCAACTCCCAGGTAAGGTGATACCATAAACTTCTAGGAAGGTGCCACCCATTGTCAGAAGTAAGCCAATCATAGACCATAGTAATTGATTGGAAGCAGCAAACATTTATCAGGCAACCAAGGAAAGGCAAAAGGGAAAACGAACAGCAATAAGTATATTCATTTAGTATTAAAATGCAATTGTAATGGCATTTTTAAGACTTAGCATATTCTTTTTTGCCTTTTTGATCTGCAACTTTTCAGTTATGCGAATTATGGTTTAGGTGTTTATGTCCTAATTTTATTAACCGAGGTGTTATGTGATTCTGGTATTTGACTTAACTTGTGGTAAAATAAACTTAACAAAAATTAATATTTGAAATATTAATTTTTAGATTCTGCGCCCAATTATGCTACAAGGTATTAAATATAGTTCCTTGATGACCTATATTTTTTAGCGATCGCCCCGCCTTCTCTCAATAAAACATGAAATTTATTATGTTTCTTTTTCTGAATAATAATTTCACTGACTAAAGTTAAATCGTTTAGTTATGGCTTAAAGTCTGCTTATTTTCGATAAACAGAAATAACTTTCATAACCTTACAAGTTTCTTAAGTCTAAAATAATACTTTATTTTATTAGTATTTTACATATTTTTTCTGACTTGAACAACGAATTTACACCACTAATAGAGCTTTTGTAAATATCTGTAACGATATTTTAGTATTGTTATGTAACGTGTAAAAAAGACAGCAGTATAAATTTTATCAAGCAAGACTAGAAACAATTATCTGTTATTCATCAAAAAAAACAAGCATTTTTACCTCTATTAACCAATCCTTTACCTTAAGCTTTGTGCTTTAGAGGTATCCTTAGAAGCGCTCACCTGAAAAGTTACTAAAATATTTATAGCAATGCGCTCACCCTTTAATGTAACAAAAATTCATCACTTTACAGCTTCAGTTTCAGTGTTAGCACTGACAATCAGCTTGGCTGCATGTGGCGGACAGCAAAACTCGGATAATACAACCTCCAATCCTGGCACTGCTACAGATACTACTGCCTCCAGCTCAACCAAATTAGATTTGGGTGGAAATGTCAAGTTAAGCGGGGCTGGTGCGTCTTTCCCAGCACCACTATATGATACATGGTTTACGGATCTAAACAAAAAATATCCAAACCTGCAAGTTGACTATGCCTCAGTTGGTAGCGGTGCTGGAGTTGAGCAATTTATCAAAGGAACTGTAGACTTTGGTGCCAGCGATGTTGCCATGAAGGATGAAGAAATTCAGAAGGTGCCAGCGGATAAGGGCGTTATTTTACTGCCTGTAACAGCTGGTAGCATCGTGCTGGCTTACAACTTGCCAGATGTTGCAGAACTAAAGTTACCACGAGCCGTTTACGCTGATATTTTACTAGGCAAAATCAAGTCTTGGGATGATGCCCAAATTGCCAAGGCTAACCCAGGTGTAAAGCTTCCTAACCAAGCAATCACAGTTGTTTATCGTTCAGATGGTAGTGGAACAACAGGTGTGTTTACAAAACACCTTAACGCTATTAGCCCGGAGTGGAAGACTAAAGTTGGTGAAGGCAAAACTGTCAACTGGCCTGTGGGAGTTGGTGCGAAAGGGAATGAGGGTGTTACCGCCCAAGTCCAACAGACACAAGGTTCTATTGGTTATGTCGAGTACGGCTATGCCAAACAAAATAGTCTCAAGTTCGCTGCTTTAGAAAATAAAGGCGGTCAGTTTATTGTACCTACTGAAGAGTCAGCCTCTAAAACTCTGGCATCAGCAACTCTACCGCCTGATCTCCGCGTCTTCATTTCCGATCCAGAAGGAGCTGATTCCTATCCCATCGTCACTTACACTTGGCTGTTGACTTACAAGAAATATCCCGATGCAGCAAAAGCTAAAGCAGTTGAAGCTGCGATCGAATACGCTTTAACTGAGGGTCAGAAGAATGCTGCGGCACTAGGGTATGTTCCTTTACCCCAAAACGTCATTACAAAGGTAGCTGCTGCTGCTGATCAAATCAGTCCAGAGTATAAAATCGCTGTTGGTAGTGGTACTAGCGCTAGCAAGTAGCTACAGTCAAAACATGAAGCATTCCTAAACAACAATTTGTCGGCTGCTCCTTAAAGTTGTTGTTTTATCGACATTCGTAACTTGGAACTCTAAGTTATCAATGTTTCAATTTCAAAAAATGATGAGGCGGCAATTTTACTAATCTGGTTGCCTCCCATCCATATTTTTCTCTGATTTACTTGTTAAAATTGGTAGTCATGGCTACAAATACTCAAAACCTTTCATCAGCGACAAAAAATCGCTCTGATGTAGAAAAGTCCCTAGATCAGGGTTTTATTTGGCTTACTAAAATTTTCGCCTTTGGGGTTGCTGCTACTTTATTATGGATCGGCTTACAGGTGGCAATTGCTTCTTGGCCTGCCATCCAACAGTTTGGTGCTAGCTTTTTAGCTAACACCACTTGGAACCCAGTTAATGATACCTACGGGGTGCTACCTCAAATTTATGGAACTCTCTTGAGTTCTTTTATTGGTTTACTGATAGCTGTACCGATTGGAGTTGGTACTGCTATTGTACTAAGCGAGGATTTTTTACCCTCAAAAGTGAAGTTGGTACTGGTTTTTGCGGTAGAACTGCTCGCAGCCATTCCCAGTGTTGTTTACGGGGTTTGGGGTATTTTTGTTTTAGTGCCTATATTAACTAATTTAGGAAAATGGCTCAATACTTACTTTGGCTGGATACCATTTTTTAGCACCCCCCCTACAGGCCCAGGAATGTTACCGGCGGGAGTCATATTAGCAATTATGACTTTGCCAATCATCACAGCTTTATCACGCGATGCCTTAATTTCTATACCCTCCAGTTTGCGCCAAGCAGCCGTAGGACTAGGAGCAACTCGCTGGGAAACGATTTTGCAAATTCTGATTCCAGCAGCCTTTTCGGGTATAGTTAGCGCTGTGATGTTAGCACTCGGTCGGGCAATGGGAGAAACAATGGCTGTAACAATGTTGATTGGTAATTCCAACAAAATTAGTGTCTCACTGTTAGCACCAGGTAATACGATTTCTTCTCTCTTGGCAAACCAATTTTCAGAAGCTAGTGGTTTGCAAGTTTCGGCTTTAATGTACGCTGCACTAGTTCTATTCTTCTTGACCTTGATAGTCAATATCATGGCCGAATTTATCGTTCTGAGAGTCAAGCGACTGTAGCTTATTTTTGGATTAAATTATGACTTCTAATTTTCCAGAGCGCAGTCTAACTCGCGCTGCCATGTCTCAAAGAACATTGTTTAATACTGTAATGACAGTAGTTGGATTTATCTGCGGGGTATTGGCACTTGTGCCTTTGCTAGCAGTGCTTTCTTATGTCATTATTCAAGGCTTTAGCAGTTTGAGTCCCAGCATCTTTTTTGAGCTGCCACCCAAAGCGTTACAACAGGGAGGAGGCTTTGGTAATGCAATCTTGGGTACACTATTAATGGTAGGAATTGCTGCCTTAATTAGTATCCCATTTGGTGTTTTAGCCGCGATTTATATAACAGAATTTAGCTCGGCTCAAGTAGCGAGATGGGTACGCTTTGCGGCTAACGTCCTGAGTGGAGTCCCCTCAATTATTGCTGGGGTATTTGCCTATGGGATTGTAGTTTTGACACTGGTAAAGTTAAACTTAGGATCATATTCTGCTTTAGGTGGAGGATTTGCGCTGGCAATTTTGATGTTGCCAATTATTGTCCGAACCACTGACGAAGCCTTGCAGTTAGTTTCGCAAGATTTACGACAAGCATCTGTAGGGTTAGGAGCAACTAACTTTCAAACAGTAACACAAGTAGTTTTGCCAGCAGCCTTACCAGCAATTGTAACTGGGGCAACGCTAGCGATCGCCAGAGCCTCTGGAGAAACTGCACCCTTACTGTTTACGGCTTTATTTTCCAACTTTTGGCCCGATGGCTTATTCCAACCAACAGCTTCCCTCGCTGTTTTGGTTTACAAATATGCCATTTCTCCGTTTAAAAATTGGCAATCACTAGCTTGGGCAGCGTCTTTGATTTTAGTATTGATGGTTCTGATCACAAGTATTATCGCTCGCTGGGTAACTCGCAAAAAAGCTTAGTCAAATATCTACATAGCGGATTTAGATCGCTAAAACTAATACTACACTTAATTTATGACTAGTAACATTAGTACAGTGAATGATACTGAAACAGTTTTACATACTGAAAACCTTAACGTATACTACGGTAAGTTTTTAGCATTACAGAATATTTGGTTAGATATACCGAAAAATAAGGTAACAGCCTTTATCGGCCCTTCTGGTTGTGGTAAAAGCACGTTGTTGCGATGCTATAACCGCCTTAATGACTTAATTGAGTCATTTCGAGCAGAAGGTAAAATACTTTTTTACGATAAAAACTTGTATGCATCCGATATTGATCCTGTAGAGGTGCGTCGTCGGATTGGGATGGTATTTCAAAGACCAAACCCGTTTCCAAAATCAATTTATGACAATATTGCTTTTGGAGCCAAAATCAACGGCTACAAAGGTAATATGGATGAATTGGTGGAACGGAGTTTGCGACAAGCAGCTTTGTGGGATGAAGTAAAGGATAAACTGCGACAAAGCGGTTCGTCTTTATCGGGTGGACAACAACAGAGGTTATGTATTGCTCGTGCGATCGCAGTACAACCTGAAATTATATTAATGGATGAACCTTGCTCCGCCCTCGACCCTATTTCCACCTTGCGGGTTGAAGAACTAATTCACCAACTTAAAGAGCAATATACCATTGTTATCGTTACCCATAATATGCAGCAAGCAGCGCGGGTTTCTGATAAAACAGCCTTTTTCAATGTTCGGACTACAGAGAAAGGAGAGCGTAACGGCTACATGGTAGAGTACGACGCAACAGAACTAATTTTCAACAATCCTCAGCAGCAAGATACCAAAGATTATGTTAGCGGCAGATTTGGATAAATAGATAAATATTACACATTCTTAATGTTAGAGCAATGAGGAATAGTCGAAAATCAAAGCTTTACGATATTCCTCTAGTTTTTATTTGTTTGTCAAAGGTTGGCGATCGCTTACACATAGATCAGTAATGGTATTGGCTTGCTATTATGTTATCTATCTGTAAGTTTTGTGATAACTACAGAGTAAGCATTCCATAAAACAAACAGTTAAAAATAACTGTTTATTATATCAAACCCAGACTAACTTATTGCACTAGTAGTACACTGTTGAGCAAGTCTACCTACCTCTAATGATTTCCTCAAGCACCTTATTTGATTAATTGAGATAGCGCATGGTTTTAAATCTTGCTGCACTAATGCATTTGAAAGCTTTTTCTAAGCGGGCGGCGGGAATCGAACCCGCATTAATAGCTTGGAAGGCTATAGTTTTACCACTAAACTACGCCCGCAAATCTCCAACCCTATAAATATAACATAGTTTTCGTAAAAATTCAATTATTTTAGTTGGAATTAGCAGGCTGGATTTTTATTCGTACAAATAAATTACTCAAATCTGGTTTTGTGCCATCGTTGTTGTGAGCAGCAAGAAAGTTTTCAGTTTTGAAAACGTCGTTGAGAAGTTGCTCATATGTGCTTTTTTCACTTTGTAGTGTTGTGGGTTCTATCTCTATAACTTGAGCCTGTTGAAAATTGCCATTGCGATCAATTATTAAGCTAGCAAGGATCTGTGCAGGCTTAACTTCCGAATCACGGGGGAGAAAACTTGAATCCAATTGTTTAGCGTTGCTTCCCCTGTATAAAGCGATAACTTCGGGTAAAGCATCTTGTCGTAATCTTCCTGATTGTATCAAGTTACTCACTTCATCTCTAAGCAAAGGAGCTACTATCGCTACTGATGCTCCCCCAGTAGGAGTTGGCGGAGTTTCTCTACTTGGAGTTGATGGAGTTTCTCCACTTGGAGTTGATGGAGTTTCCCTACTTGAAGTTGGTGGAGCTTCTCTACTTGGAGTTGATGGAGTTTCTCTACTTGGAGTTGATAGAGTCTCTCTACTTGGAGCTGGTGGAGTTTCTCTACTCGCAGTTGATGGAGTTTCCTGAGTGGGGGTGCGTGGAGCCTCTCTATTTTCAGCTTCCGAAACTGGTGGATTTGATGGAATACCTGTTGGTAGAGCCGTTCCCCTTCCCAGTTTAATTTCTTGACGGCGGTTCCAAGGTAGATTACCAACAGGAACTGTTGAGGTCGGTATCGGTGTGACTGTAGGTGTAGGTGTAGATTTCGGTATAGGAGTTGGTGTCGATGTTGGCGTCGGCGTGGGTTTCGGTGTGGCTGTAGTCGTAGTTGTAGGTGTCGGCGTAGAAACTCTCTGTTGCCTAAAGGGTTGACTATTAGGTTTAGAGGCGTAAATTCGGCTTTTTGGCTGGAGATTATCAGCAGAATTTATTGCGTCTGCGTCCAAATCCTGATTTTTGGGCGTAGTTTGTGCTGTTTGTGGTAAACGTGCTGGTACAGACTTTTTAGTTGAGGATAGTGGCTTTGGTGAAACTTTTCTAGCTGTTGATTTTTTTGTAGGAGCAATATCTATCAATTCAATGGGAACAGCAGATTGACTTTGCTGGGGAAACCAGAGACTAAATGCATTAGATGAGCGCATCAGCCAGAAAGCCAGCAAGTGCAGACAGACTGAACCTATAACAACAGAAATCCACAAACCTGGTGGATCAGTGTGTCGCCTCCAGACTTTGGCTGGAATTGGAGTTTTGTCTGCAATTGATGGTGTCATATTATACAAACTGGATATGATTAGGCACTCTTACTCATTGGTAATGCTTTAAAATACCAGTCTAAATTTTAGCGATTAACAATTAGCTCTGGTGTGACAGCGAAAGTCAAAACTGTTTCATCTACTCCTTTAAGTTCTAGCGGACTACCTTTAGTAATTTCTCCTTCTTGCAAATAATCTGCCACAGCAGCAGAAACTAGGATAGTACCGGGAACAGCAGCAGCTTGCAACCTTGCAGCAATATTCACACTTGGTCCAATGGCAGTATAATCGGCACGTTCAGCGCTACCAAACATCCCCACGACAGCAGTACCTTGGTGGATACCGCACCGGAACTGGACGCTAGTAAGTTTGTCCCCATCAAATACACCTTGATTTCGCCAGCGCTGGTTCAAGTCAGCCAGTGAGCGGTGCATTGCTCTTGCTGTATTGATGGCACGACGTACTTGTTCATTAGGGGTTAGTTCTTCCGGCGCTCCGTATAAAGCTAAGATAGCATCTCCCATAAATTTATCTACAGTGCCGCCATTGGCAAATACAACCTTGGTCATGGCTTCTAAATATTCATTTAGCAATTCTGCTACTCGCCGCGATCTTAGAGTATTTGCTAACTGTGTAAAACCTACGATGTCACTAAACAAAACTGTAATTAAGCGTGGTTCTGGGCGCAAATCTAACGTTAAATCTCCGGTTGCGGCTTTTTGAACTAATACAGCCGGCAAAAACCGCTTTAACACCGATTCTGTTAGATAAGTATTTAACTCCACGATTCGCCGTTCATTTTCTTTCAATGCTAAAAGATTCCGAACTTCCGCCAAGAGTTCCCGATCATTGAATGGTTTTGCTAAATAAGCATCTGCCCCATGTTCTGTACCTTCGATGCGGGTTTCTTCATCAATTTTTGCAGTCAGCAGAATGATTGGTGTTCCTTTCAACTTATCCTCATGGCGGATCATCTGAATCATTTCAAGTCCACTCACCAAGGGCATCATTAAGTCAGTCACAATCAAACTGGGCATAATTTCCTTAGCTACACTATGCCCTTCATGACCATTACGAGCTGTGCGTACATGATAGCCGTTACGACGGAAAATTTCAGATACATAGGTTCGTAAATCCGGGTTGTCATCTACAACTAAAATTGAGTGCTGAGTTTTAAGCGTTGAGTTTTGAGTATCAATACTAGAGGAGAAATTTATTGTAATATCTTCAATATTGTCTATTGTTGAGTCTACCAGTTCTAAATCAGCCAATTCTACGCTAGCGCGGCTCGTATTCAGTTCAGTAGGTGTTTCTAGGACTTGCTGTGCGGGTAAATGATTATTTCCAATAACAAGCCATAAACTAAAGGTAGTGCCTTCGCCATAAACTGATTCCACAGTGACTTGGCCACCATGTAATTCTACTAGTTCTTTAACTAAAGCTAAACCCAAACCACTGCCTTCATAGGAGCGGTTTGCGGAACCTTCAGCTTGGCGGAAACGCTCAAATAGGTGGGGAATTTGTTCTTTAACAATGCCAATTCCAGTATCTTTTACCTGCAATATGCAACGATCATGTTCAGATTTTAGCCTGACACTGATAGTGCCACCTTCGAGAGTAAACTTCATGGCATTTGACAGGAGGTTGTAAACCACCTTGTCAAATTTTTCCATATCCAAGTACACCGTAGAACATTCATCTAACTGAGTGACGAGGTGCAGTCCTTTTTTCTCACAGTAGGGGCGAAAAGACTCAACAATTTGGCTGACAAATTCGACTATATTGCAAGGGCGGAAACTAGGTTGCATTCTCCCCGCGTCTAGACGTTGTAGATCCAAGAGTTGATTTACCAATCGCAGTAAACGGCGGGAGTTACGCAAGGCGATCGCACTTTGGGAGTAAGATAATCCTTCACCAGCCGCCACAGCCGACTCTAAAGGCCCTTGAATCAAGGTGATCGGTGTGCGAAACTCATGGGAAATATTTTGGAAAAATTCGGTTTTTTGTTTGTCTAACTCCAGTAAGCGTTCAGCTTGTTGGCGAGTTTTTTGATACAGGTGTGACTGCTGCACTGCAATCGCTGCTTGAGCTGCTACTGCTTTCGCCAAATCAATATCAGATGACAACCATTGGCGTACTTTTTTACCTTCATGTAAAGTAATACTACCGATACATTTACCGTCAGCCAATAATGGCACAACCATTAGCGATCGCGCTGGCATTTTTAACGGCAAATCAAAACCCTGCAAATTTGAGGGAGAATGACTCACATTACTAATTACTACAGGTTCATGTGTCTGTAGCATTTGTTGGAGGATTGGATTCTCCTGTATAGATGCTTGAGAATAGGGTAATCTCGGAGGTGATAGGTGATTCTTACTACTTAAATTTTTGTCTGGGGCTGGCAATGCCTGGGTTAGGCTGTCCCTACCCAAATTTTCCGAATGTTGAAAACTGTCATACAAGCCCACACACTCGACAAACTCATCTTCCTCTGTCCACAAAGATAAGACACAGCCATCGACTTGTAAGGCTTGTCCCAGTTGCTGGGTGATCGCCGCAAAAATATCTTGGGGGTCTAAGCTAGAGCGAATCGCACTAGTAATTGTATTAATTAGGGCTTCTCTCTTGGCAAGGGCACGTACTTGCTCGTAAGCATAAGCCTGAGACAAAGCTAAAGCTGCCTGATCCGCCACCATCAACACTAGCTGCACCTCATCCTCCTCCCACAAGCGAGGCAGAGAACACTGATGCAGTGCCAACACTGCCATCAGTTCTTGTTGGCAGATCAATGGCACTACTAAACTAGAGCAAATGTTAGCGGCAGTAAAAGCTGCCCCACGTTGGTGCAGTTCGGGAGTATTACCGTGAATGCGCTCATCATCGGTTACATCTTGAATCACCTGGACTTCACGGGTTTCCCACACCGTTTGAGCCAAAACAGACAGAGGGGTAGAGGGTGCGATGGGTACGGCAGAAGGATTATTTGCCTGCACCCCTGCTTCTTCAGAAAGAGCCTTCTGATAAATAAATCCTTTATCAGCTAACTGCTCATCTTGGAAGGGACGCAATAGGCAAACATCCACCTCCAACATATGACCTACTGTATCTACAATTGCCTGCAAAATTTGACGATAGTCTAAAGCACTGCGAATCGTATTTGTGACAGTATTCAGCAGCGATTCTTGCCGAAGTGTGCGGGTAAGCTCGCGGGTGCGAGCTTTGAGAACATTGTGAGTATCCAAAGCTTGGCGTACCACTGCTTTGAGTTCCTCAGCTTCCCACGGTTTAGTGACATATTTAAATACCTTACCAGCGTTGATAGCTTCTACCAAGTCTTCGACATCGGTATAGCCAGTTAAAATAATCCTGATAATATCTGGATATTGAGTTGCTGTCAGGCTCAAAAATTCTGTACCGCTCATCATCGGCATCCGCTGATCGGAGATGATCACTGAGACCTCTCCCTCTTGAGCCAGCAGATCGAGTGCCGCAGGGCCAGAGTTTGCCCTTAGCACTTTATAGTCGCGATAGAAAGTGCGGTAAAGCAAGTCAAGGTTGTCTGGTTCATCATCGACAACCAAAATTTTAGGCTTACTGTTTGCTTGGGGTTTCATGCACCGCTTTCCTGCTGCAACAGCAGTCGGATAAAGAATAATCTGATCAGGTAAGAATTTTTCTGAGTCAGGTAAGAGCAGAGCATTTCGACCAATAAGGCTCTTTGGCTACATGACTGCTGAGTGTAAAAGCGTTTACTCACAGTAATTCGTCTCAATGGCTTATGCCTATTACCGTTTGCTTTGGTGCAGTGTAATTGCTTTCATAGTCAGTTTTAGGGTTACAGAGCCGATGCTTGCTTGCCAAATTTAACTTCACCTCCTGTAAGCAATGTCTAATAGTACATACAGCGCTCATAGCTAGCTGAAAAATCCAGATGAAGCTGCATATTAAGTTTTCCCTCCGCAACAGTTGTACTAACACTTGCAGGTAAATTTTATTTATGGTAGTCATGGTAGAGTCAAAAATATTAAAACAATAAGATTTAAAGCCAAAGTATACTATTAGACAAATACCCCTTTCTAATTTAGCAATCAGAACTATCATTAAGACAAGTGTAGAGTTAAGAAGTTAGGGATTAGGAATCTTGCAGATTCTTCCCTAGCACTTGTATAGCCTGTTACTATGGCCTAGTATTAAGTCCTGTTAGTGTAGCGGTAATTGCATAAAAAAGTTCAGTACTGCAATCAAAGGTGGTTTGTAACTAGAGTTTCTTGGTAATGTACTTACTTAACAATTTTGTAAGTAATGCCTACGACAGGTTATGCTATTTATCTACCCATTTACCTAAACCTGTAAGACTTTGCAGATGTTTTTCTGATAAAGATACTGATATCCTCCTTACCTAAACCAAGGGATACACCTGAACCTACTGAATTTAAGATTGTAGCTTGATGAAGCTGTAACTTTTTAGACTTCTTTCAAAAATGCGGACTATAAAGCCCCAGAATAAAGTGTAAAACTTTGTATGCTCTACAAGGAAAAGCGAATTACCAATCTTAGGTCAGTTCAATCTCTGGGGCAAATGTAAATTTTTTCTTCAGTTTAAATGGTGTTTGAGAATATTTAAAACAACTTTCGTTGAATAAAATCAATACTAAACTAGCCTTGAAATATCGGTTTTTTCATTCATACCAGCAAAAGCCAATCGATCCAGCTTGCTGCCAATTTCAAATTCGTACAGCTACACCTGCTGATTTGATTGGTATTTCTCAAATTATTGCTGAAAGTTTTCACTCCCAACAGGGTATATGGGGATGGGCTTTTCCCTTACTACGTTTGGGAATTTACGAAGACTTAAGGCATCGGATGGCATCACCTCCGTCACGTCATATTTGTTTAGTTGGCTTTGAAGCTACTAATGGTGCGGCTAATAACTTAGTGGGAAGTATAGAACTGGGTGTACGTTACAGCGATTCGTGGAGCCAGGTTGGGATGGCTTTTCCTTACTTATCCAATTTAGCTGTTCACCCACAATACCGTAGACATGGTGTAGCTTCAGCTTTACTGACTAGCTGTGAAAAAGTTGCTTGTGAGTGGGGATTTCAAGATTTATATCTCCACGTTTTAGAAAATAACCATCAAGCAAGGCAACTTTACTTCAAGCTGGGATATCGGGTGCATAAAGTTGAATCTAATTGGAATAGATTTTTCCTAAGACGCTCAAGCCAGATGTTATTGCATAAGCATCTAAGTGCTGATTCCACTATTTGAGTTGTATTTTGGCAATTATATTTAATATTGTAATTACTTTAGAGACAATCTATGACTAATATCGACAACCAAAGCACAAACTAACCTAACAAAAACTCAGCGATAGCGGTTACTTACCTGGTAAGGTAACTTTTTCTAGCTGTTGATTTTGCTAGAAAAGATTAGGCGTACCTTAATTGCTTAGGAAACGCTATAATATAAGCTAAATGTACCTAAATAGTTATATAAATCTAACTTTCGATAATCATTTTTATAATATTTTTTGGACTTTTTACGGATATTCTTATTCGACATATTAATAAAACTATAACTCTCAAAAACTTATCTTGAATGGTTAAATATTATTAAATTCTGTATTTTTATATTTTTAATTAAGTAAAAAGTTTCAGAGTATTTTATATATCTAAATAAATAAATTATAATGAAAATAGCTGTACAATTGTCTTTAAAAAATTAGCAATAGCTCATAAGAACTTTTTAATTAAGATATTCATCTTTATAAAAACTTTAAGAAAACACTCTCTAAAGTTGAAGACAAATCTAGCTATATCTCATAAAATATGATTACTCAATTACTAAACAATGCCTATTTATTACTATCTTAGTAAAATTGGCCAAATGATTCTTGATAATATAAAGAACTCAAAAACCTGATTTGACATAACAGCTAGTTCTGTTTAGAAGTGCATATTACTACCAAAATCGTTGAAAGTTTAAAAAACATGGATAGCGAACAGCATCGGCGCTATCAAACCTCTATGGTATCAACCTATTACCCTGAAACTACTTTCCTTGACTCTCTTGTCATGCCAGATGGAACTGAGCAATCGCAAGGCTCGGATATCCTTACACGTTTACACAGTGGAGAAGTTTTCATCGTTAATAGTCGTAGACGAAATGGATTAATCCTCTTTAAACGCTACCATGCAGAGTTTGCTGGGCCTGGGGCTGCTGTAGGTGGAGATTACGATTGTGATTGCCAAAGGGCACTGCCCATAGGTAATCTGTCTTTATTAACTCCCGAATCTAATGAAGAACGCCAGAAGGCTTACTTAATTAGGCGACAGTGGATTCGATTGATCAAACAAATTACAGAGAATCCCGTGGCTGGGCAGCGAGTTCAGAAAATTCTCGATCAATTTGAACAATACTTTCCACCACAAATAGTGGCTCTTTTGCCGGATGCTGCTTTTGCTCTTTTAGTAGGTGTGCTGCCACAAACAGTAGGAGTAGTACGCCGTTTGGGCAGTGAGATGGACAATCGATTTAATTACTGAGTAAATTACTAAAATTCCAAATTTGCCAAAACAGCTTTTACTCGATTAATGGTACGGGCGTTTTCCTCTATTGTTCCTACAGTAATTCGTAATCCTCCGCTAATGTGTCGCACAAGGGTGCCAAGTGTTCTAAGTTTCTGGTGGAAAGTTTTTAACGCAGCATCTTGTGAATTAAAGCTATTTGGTTTAAGGCGCAGGTAAATAAAATTAGCAGCGCTTGCGGTAACTTGTAGTTCTGGTTGCTGAGATAAAATTTCGATGAGTTTGGCTCTTTCACTCAGAGTTTGGGGAATCGACTCCAGCAAGAGTGTGCGGTTTTGTAAAGCAACTAATGCTGCTGCTATGGAAAAACTGGGGAGATTATAGGGTAAGCGAACTTTTTCTAAAATGGCGATCGCTTCGGGATGAGCTACGCAATAGCCAACGCGGAGAGATGCCAATCGGAAGGCTTTAGAAAAAGTGCGTAATATCACCCAATTGGGGCGCTGTGCCAATTCACCTACTAAGGTAGTTTGGCTGAATTCAAAGTAAGCTTCATCAATTACTACCAAAATATGCTCGTTCAAACTTCTTAACCATGCCAACTCTGCCGCAGTTAAGCTATTGGCAGTAGGAGAATTGGGATGCACTACGAAAACTACGCGAATGGGGGGATTTTGAGTTTGTTCGATCGCAGACTGGGCGGCTTTTAAGTCAATTTCAAAATTTGTTTCATTTCTACCCACCGCCACTACAGGAATGCCCAAAGTTTGTGCCAAAATTCCGTACATAGAGAAAGTGGGATTGGCAATTAGAATTGAACCTTCTCCTCCTAGACAGGTGGCGATTAATAAAGAACGTATTAGTTCATCTGAACCATTTCCAATAGAAATATTGGCAGCAGTATTGGATAGCGAGATGGCAGATGATTCATTGACGTATTGGGCGATCGCATCTTTAAGTGTCTCATGTCCACCATCGGGATAACGATTTGTTTCAATTACTTGCTGATACGTCCAGGCCAGCTTCTCTTTTAACTCAGGTGGTAAATCATAGGGGCTTTCATTTGTATCTAGCCGATCAAATTGCGCTGGGACAGATTCGGCTGTATCGCTGCTGGGGTGAGGTTTGTATGCGGTAAATTGGGCTAAATCTGACCGGATAAATGGAAGCATAATTTTAGTCATTAGTCATTGGTCATTAGTCATTGGTCATTGGTAATTGGTCATTACTAACTAAAGAAATGACTAAAAATATTAGTTATGTGATTTAATATTTTACAACTTCAAGGTAATTGGCAAAAGAGGCGAATTGCCTGCCAAATTTCTTCCATAACATTACGTAAACCGTGATCACTATCAAGTTCGACTAACTCCACCCAAGGACGCGAATACCCAAAGTTACGGCTGGCTTCGATAGGAATAACTTCATCCTTTTTCCCATGCAAAATCAGGGTGGGGATAGGACGTTTCAAAAACTCCTCTTGGTATTGGGCAGCATCTGTAACGAAATCATAACTTAAGGGAAGCTTTTGCTCCTTCCCATAGTGGTAGACCATAATATATTTTTCTTGCTGCCACCGTTGTACTTCTTCATCGCCTAGCTTGGGTAACCAATGGGATAAAAACCCAAAAGCTGGTGCTAGCAGCACCAACTTTTGTACTTGTAAATCTTGCTGTCCCAAGTGGGCAGCCGTTAAGCCGCCTAAACTTGAGCCAATGAGTGTTACTGGCGTAGAATTATTACCGAATTCTGCGGTAACTTGAGTAATTTGACGAGTGATTTTCAACTGGGAAAAATCGCCAGCATTTAGATCGGGAATTGTTAGCTTTGTTTGAATTTGAGCAAAGCGATCGCCAATATCCCGCGCTTTGACAGAATTAGGACTGGAAGCGAAGCCGTGTAAGTAGATATACTGGGTGGGCATCAAAGTTTTGCCATTAAGGTTGTCCTTAGTCATTTGTCAATTGTGATTTCAAAAGACAAATGACAAATGACCTAGTTATCGCATTGTGACAAATTCTTCGGCTGCGGAGGGATGGATACCAACGGTAGCGTCAAAGTCTTTTTTAGTTGCGCCCATCTTCACTGCGATCGCCACACCTTGAATGATCTCAGCTGCGTTCTCACCCACCATGTGAGCGCCCAGCACTTTATCAGTGTCGCTATCAACCACCAACTTCATCATTGTCTTCTCTTGCTTACCAGTCAAACTATGGTACATGGGGCGAAAACGAGTGCGAAAAATTTTGACCGCATCACCAAGTTTTTCCCGTGCTTCGGCTTCTGTCCAGCCTACTGTAGCGGCTTCTGGGGTAGAAAATATGGCTGTGGGAACAGTTTCGTGACTAAATTCGCGGCGGTTATTGCCGAATTCACTATCTGCAAAGGCACGACCTTCGCCAATGGCTACGGGAGTTAAATTCATTCGGTCTGTGACATCACCAATGGCAAAGATATTCGATTGACTAGTTTGACTATATTCATTGACTGCGATCGCATTTGTGGTACTGTAGCCTGGCCCTTCTATAGAACTATCGACAACATCAACTCCAGCGTTTTCCAAACCTAGTCCATCTACATTAGGAGTTCGACCAGTCGCGACTAAAAATACGTCGGCAATTAGTGGTTCTTGGTCTTCCCCTGATAAAGTCAATTTAAAACCTTCTGGCACGCGTTCAATTGTTTTTACCACATTATTCTTAATCAGCCGAATTCCGTGGTTCGTCATCCCCTCTTCAATTTCTGTAGGAATGTCCTCATCAAACCCCTTCAAAATATTTTCACCTCTGGTAATTTGCGTCACTTCAGAACCCAAGCCACGCATGATACAGGCAAATTCTATGCCAATATAACCAGCGCCAAGAATGACGATGTGTTTTGGTTGTTCTTTTAGATGAAAGATTTCGTTAGAGGTAATGCCATATTCCATCCCTGGTAAATCTGGTTTGATGGGACGCCCGCCAACAGCAATTAAAATTTTGTCTGCTGTAACTTTGCGTCCATCAACTTCTACTGTATGGGGGTCTACCAATGTAGCGCGACCGGAAATTAGTTCTACTCCGGCTTTTTCTAAAAAGCTGATGTGTAGTTGCGACAGTCGCCGAACTTCCTTATCTATAGATGTAATGAAATGTTCCCAGTCCAACTCAGGATTACCAACTTTCCAGCCATAGCCTGGGGCATCACTGAAGAGTGCAGGGAAATGAGAGGCGTAGACCATGAATTTTTTAGGCACACAACCGCGAATTACACAAGTACCGCCAACTAAATCATTTTCTGCGATCGCCACTTTTGCCCCATAGCTAGCCGCCCGTTTGGAAGCCGCCAAACCTCCAGAACCCGCACCAATTACAAACAGGTCGTAATCAAAAGTCATAAATTTATGTTCTCTCTAGCAATAAGTTAGTTCCTGGAAACTTACACGCAGAATGTCATTGAACTCTATACAAAGATATCCGGTGAAGCCTGTATAAGTCCTATCCTTGATTTAATCTAGCGTTAGCCGATGTTCTCTAGTCGTAGGGAATATCACTTTTTGCTGTGGTTGCTGTAGAGGCAGTGATAGCTCTCGACAATATTTGTTTAAACAGGATTTGCAAACTCTAGTTAATGAGTTGGGGATTGAAATTCGCATTGCCCACTATCCCCCCTACACCTCCAACCAAATACAACCCGATTGAGCATCGTCTATTTCCCCATGTTCCCCGTGCTTATCAAGGCGTGATTTTCGATTCGGTCGAGATTGCCAAAAACGAGGACGCAAACAGGTCTTATATTATGTCCGGTTAATTAGTTATGATTCCAACATCTGTGCAAAAACCGGAAAGTCCTTTTTCCCCCTGCTCTCTGTGGCCTTCATGATAAGCCTTTTTACGCGGACATGATATTACGGTGTTTGCTACTGTTTTAGAGAAGGTCTATAAAACGGGTCTTAAAATCACAGAGGATTTAAAGCAAACAATGGAAATTATCTTTGATGATTATTGCCGCGATGGAATTATACTGCCAAGCCAAAGATGTCATAATTTTGGATTTTATTTAATCCACATTCCTTACACAATAATTATGACAAAATGAACCACACTCGGTGTTCGCAGAGCTTCTTGTACCCCCATTAGCAGTTTTATGTGCTTGGAGAGGAAGTGGGGGTTACGGGTGTTGGCTCAGTTGGAGTTACGGGTGTTGGCTCAGTTGGAGTTACGGGTGTTGGCTCAGTCGGGGTTACGGGTGTTGGCTCAGTTGGAGTTACAGGTGTTGGCTCAGTTGGAGTTACGGGTATTGGCTCAGTTGGAGTTACGGGTGTTGGCTCAGTTGGAGTTACGGGTGTTGGCTCAGTTGGAGTTACGGGTGTTGGCTCAGTCGGGGTTACGGGTTTTGGCTCAGTCGGGGTTACGGGTTTTGGCTCAGTCGGGGTTACGGGTTTTGGCTCAGTTGGGGTTACAGGTTTTGGCTCAGTTGGGGTTACAGGTTTTGGCTCAGTTGGGGTTACAGGTTTTGGCTCAGTTGGGGTTACGGGTGCTGGCTCAGATGGGGTTACGGGTGCTGGCTCAGTCGGGGTTACGGGTGCTGGGTCAGTTGGGGTTACGGGTGCTGGGTCAGTTGGGGTTACGGGTGCTGGGTCAGTTGGGGTTACGGGTGCTGGGTCAGTTGGGGTTACGGGTGCTGGGTCAGTTGGGGTGGCTGGTGATGTGTTATTTTGTGAATTTTTGTTTGTCGGATTTTTTGTTGAGGAGTTTTGAGGTGTTGTTAGGGTTTCATTACTACTAGGCGAATTTGAAGGACTAGGAGTTAGCCTCACAAAAGAGGGGTTTTCAATTACTCCCTCGCCTTTTATTGGTGGCTGTGCTTCTAAGGCCGCAGTAGTTTCGGCTTGAACACTAGTGATTGCTGGATCAGGTGTAGGCACAGGACTTTGCCTGTTCAAATCAAGTTCTCGAACCAGTTCGCTGGCTTCATAAAAATTTCTCAGATCAAAATCATATAACCTCTGAAATTTCCCTTTAATTATAATTATCATCTGCCCAGCTTCCAGCACCTTAGTTTCAGAAGCATCTTTGTTAGAAACTTCAATGCCGCTATCTGTCAGCGCACCCACAATCGTGGTATCTGTTTGTTGGTCGTAGCGTACAAATAATGCTGAACCACGAATTGCTGCTGCTGCACTTGGTGTTTGTATGCGTGTTTGCCCTTTTCCTGGTGGGATGAGCAGCAACACAGTCCCATTTGACAGTTTAAAGTCGCGAGTCTTCGGTAAAAATTGAAATAACGCCTGTTCTCCAACTCGTGCCAAAGAGCCATCATTGAAACGTAAATCTGCTAGAGAAGCTCGACCAGTTGACAGCCCGTCCCCAGGAGTCATTGCATCTAATTTACGTGCAGGACGTTTCTTCAGTTTATCTTTGGGTATCAGTTGTACCATGTTGCGGAGATCCTGAATCTCTGCTCGCGTTAGAGGAGTTATGGCACTTACCCGATTTGGCCAAGGCAGTACTATAACTCCCCATAAACCAATAACTAATAGTGGAAACGATTTATAAAGCATATTTTGATAATTTTTGAGCTTTCACTAATATCAAAAAGATAGAAGATTTAAGCTAATGTTGATTGTTCCAGAGGTTTTTTGAAGCAAATTTAGTTGGAATTTCAGCTTATATTTAATACATAAAATAGATAAGAAATCAACTATATGGCTCATATTTGATTTTTGAAACAACTCAGCATATATATATTCCCTTTTTTCCTATTTCCTGCTCCTTCGGTACGTAATTATCTTCAGGAATCCGATTTGATTTCTATAGTATTTAGTTTATTTAAGTTTTTATACTGAAATTGACATCGTGTGCAATAAAGCCTGTGGCAGATTTAAAACTTAGTATTTGATATAAACAATTAAATAAGGAGTCTTTGACATATAATCCTTTCAATCATATTAGCCACAGGGTCATCAGTTATGCAAGACATATGTTGCTAGAGATTCGTTGTGGAATTACTCAATGGCTATATTTCACTAAATTTGAGGATAAATGCTATCGGGGCATTTCAGCTTTGCAAAACAATTTGAGAAAAAATCCGAAAAGCAGCAATTTGAATTTGTAGTTTCAGTATATACCTACAAAGCTAAAACAGATGTACTCAATTGTATATTCTGAATCGGAACTTCTGATGTAACTTGTGGGTCTACATTTGCCAAATGCGATCAATGCGATCTAACCAGATGCGACTCAAAAACTGGAAAAATTTGTTTTTTTGTATTTTGTTAGCATCCAATGGTGGAAGCTGGTGTTGCATTAGAGTGGATGCAGCAGAATCTGCAAATACAGATATCTGGCATCCTAAAAATTTAGCAAGCACACAGGTAACTTATCGGCAGTTATGTCAGAATTTGCAGCAAGAGGCAATTAACTCTTTGTGCAAGAATTCCGGTGAGTCGCATACTTTAAACTCTCAGATGCCGTTGAATCTGACACAGCAAACGCCAGAAACGGCTCAAACCCCAGGTCAAACTGAAGAACCTGAAAATACTCAAAAGCAAAATGACTCTCCACAGTTAGAATTGCAGCCAAGTAATTTGCCTATATCTCCTTCAGACTCAAAAGAGCAACTATTAGAGGCACCTGAGATAAGTTATTCCCAAAGGCTAGAGAGGCTAATACAACTGCTACGATCGCCAAAACTACCCCCTGAGTCTGATAGCGATCGTGAATTGGGATTGCGGGTGCGGTTACGACCCCTAGAACAGCAGCTACCACCGATAGAACAACCCATAATACCTAAGTTTAAACCCATAGGCTATCTACAAGGCCGTGTAGGTTACTTCCAGACGACTAATATTTTTTCATCAAATGATAGTCCCATAGAAGATGGTTTAATTATTTCTGGACTAACACTAGCCTCTGCATATTTCCCTTTGGGGCCTAAAACTTTTTTAAACGGCTCAATTGATGGCAATCTGATTCGTTATATAAATCAGTCACAATACCATTATAATCAGGTAAGATTTAACCTCAGTATTTACCAGCATATATCCCAGCGAATGTTCACAGAAGTGAGTTTGAGCAATCAACAGTTATTTCATGCCAACAATAGCGATCGCCCTGATAGCTTCAAAGCAGGCGATCGCTTTTTAAATGAGAATTCACTGCAACTGTCTTTGGGACGGCGAGATCCCTTAACTCCGAAATTAACGCTAGATAGCTTTTACGAATTGAGTGTCAATTTTGCTGACCCCCTAAATCGCAATCGGATAATCAATACTTTTTGGGTGTCTCTGAACTACTATTTGCAAAAGCCTCTCCAGGTTGGTATTAACTATCAGGGCAACTTCTCGGACTTTACACAGCGCGATCGAGAAGACCAATTTCATCGGCTATTCGGACACTTAAATTACCGAATATCTGATACCAGTAATTTGAATGTACAGGCTGGAGGAAGTTTAGGTAGTTCAACCGCTGAAAACATTGATTTTGATGGCTGGTTCTTCAGTATTAATTACAGTTTGCAATTAGGTCAGTTTTGAATTTGTCATTAGTCATTTGTTAAAAACCCATGACTAATCACTATAAATAAGAAATCCAATCACTCCAACTGCCAGCATAAAGTTTACCCTTACTAATGCCAGCTAATTCTAAAGAAAGTAAATTTACGCAAGCAGTAACGCCAGAACCGCAATAAACCAAGATTTCTTCAGCTGTTTCTAGTTGTTCCCATCGACAGCGTTGTTCCTCTTGAGAAAGTAGGTAGCCGGAAGAGTCTGTAACTTCTTGCCAAGGATAGTTGATTGCACCAGGAATATGTCCGGCAATTTTATCAATTGGCTCTCGTTCACCTCGGTACCGCTCACTTTCCCTTGAATCTACCAATACTACCTCGTGGCTATCTTTTCGGCTTTTCACTGCTGTAATATCTACCACCTTTTCTGTTTGCACTTGAGCTACAAACGTACCCATTCGGGGTTGAGGAACGACATCCGTAACAGGGTACCCAGCTTTTTCCCATCCAGCCAAGCCTCCATCCAGTACCGCGACTTGCTCATGTCCTAAATAGCGCAAAAGCCACCATAAACGAGCCGCAAAGGCAAAGCGCGAATCATCATAAGCTACAACTAAAGTTTTTTGGTAATTTACCCCAATAGCTGCAAATTTGTTAGCGATATCATTAGGGTTAGGTAAAGGATGTCTCCCACCATGCTTACCTACTGGACTAGAAAGATCCTGATTTAAATCTAGGTAATATGACCCTTTAATATGGCTTGTTTGATACTGTTGTTGTCCTAGTTCTGGATCGGCTAAAGAAAAGCGACAATCAACAATCATGACTTGCGGATCTTCTAGATGTTCAAATAGCCAAGCTGGCGAAACGACAAATTGGGAATTGGACATGAGGCATTAGCCATTATTTAGTTTTACTAATAAAATGTCAGACTTAGAGAATTTTACACCTAAGCAAACAGCAGATGGTTCCTTCACCTTTGTCTCTCAAGAGTTTGGTGAATCCTTTCACAGCCATTATGGAGCTAGGCAAGAGAGTTTTTTCAAGTTTGTGGAACCTACTCAATTGGCTACAGCCGCGCAAAAACCTGTTGTGCGACTGTTGGATATTTGTTATGGTCTAGGATACAACACAGCTGCTGCTTTGCAGAAAATTTGGGGAGTGAATCCCAACTGTTATGTTGAAGTAATTGGTTTAGAACTGAATCCAGGGGTTCCACAAGCTGCCATCGCTCATCACTTGTTTGACAATTGGAACTGTAACTATATTGAAATTTTCTCCCGGCTAGCTTTTGAACATCAAGTGCAAACACCTTGTCTAAAAGCAAAGCTACTAATTGGGGATGCTAGAAATACGATTGCGCTAGTACATAAGTTGGATTTCTTTGCAGATGCAATTTTCCTCGATCCCTTTTCACCGCCTCAATGTCCTCAATTATGGACTGTTGAATTTATTAAACAACTATCATTCTGTTTAGATCAAGATGGTTTATTAGCCACCTATTCTTGTGCTGCTGCTGTACGCACAGCACTTTTGTCTGCTGGTTTAGTAATTGGTTCTACCCCACCTGTAGGAAGGCGATCGCCTGGTACTGTAGCAGCACATTCTGGGAGTGCTGAGTTAAAAGACCACTCAGTACGGGCTAAATACCGCGCTAACAGCAATCAGCACCTAGCGCTCACTCCCCTCTCGCAAGTCGAAACAGAACACTTGTTAACCCGTGCTGCCATTCCTTATCGTGATCCTGGATTAAGCGATTCAACCGAAGTTATAGTGATGCGGCGACAACAAGAGCAACAAGCCTCTTCACTCGAACCCACCTCCCGTTGGCGAAAAAGGTGGCTGTTGGGAACACAAGGTAGGGATTTTATCGGAAGTAGTTTTTAATTTCCCTTTTAGATACTCAAGTAACAAGTTTTTCTGATGTAAATGAACAAGAACTACGATAGTATATAATTTTACATTCAATTTATCAGTGTTTGAATATTACAATAACTGAGTAAGTAAAAATACATAGACTTAATGATGACCATAAATGCTTCTAAATAAAAACCCTATAGTTTGATCTAAAGCAACCAATTTTAGCCATTTATGGCACTATTGTGTGAAAAAACCTCAGTAAAAATTCTGATTTAATATTTGTTCAAATTTATCATACTTGAATTAGAAGCAAAAAATTTGACAACAAGATATCCCTTGTTCGTAAGATAAAAGATACACGCTGCGAAAAACTTAGTTCGGCAGCTTGACATCATGCATAATCCCTATTGAAACTCTGGCTCAGATACAGTTGAATATTAAATTTGTTTTTGAAATCTGACACTGTTAACTTGTGCAAAAACTTGGAGTGCCTTTGTGATTCAATGGAAATCCAACCATACAGGCTTTACAGAACAAATTGTTAGTGGGTCAAACCCCATTAGCACAGTGAAGAGTATCGGTTCAAATCGTGCTGTACGGTCGCAAAATAATGCGGAGGCTTATTCTTTAAGCTTATCTCAAGAAGACCTTATGGTTAAAGATAACCAAGCAGTGTCTTCTTGGATAAAAGTTGATGTTAATTGTGGTGATGATTCATTGGTTTCTAGAACACTACAAGCCGAAGGTTCTAAAGTGAATGGGTTTGATTTAGATCCGCCAAAAGTTTTAGTAGTTGACGATCATGCCGCCAGTCGGATGACTGCTGTTGCGCTGTTGGGGGTGGAAGGATACGAAGTGATTGAGGCGGACAGTGGTTCTACTGTTATAGGATTGGTAACTCAAAAACAGCCAGATTTGATTTTGCTGGATGTGATGATGCCAGGGATGGATGGATTTCAAGTGTGCCAATTGCTCAAGCAGGATGAGCAGACTAGGCTAATCCCAGTGATTTTTATAACGGCCTTAAATGACAGGCGATCGCGTATTCGAGGAATTGAAGTTGGCGCAGATGATTTTCTCACCAAACCCTTTGATCGTGTGGAACTGGCAGCGCGTGTAAAGTCCTTAGTGCGGCAGAAGCGTCTGAACGAAGATTTAGACCATGCTGAACAAGTACTATTTTCCATTGCCATGTCGATTGAAAGTCGCGATCCCAATACAGGCAACCATTGTGAACGCTTGGTAAAACTGGGACAAGTTTTTGGTGAATACCTCAACCTCTCACGCTACCAAATTCGAGATTTGAGGTGGGGTGGTTATCTCCACGATATTGGTAAGGTGGGCATTCCCGATGCAGTGCTGCTGAAAAAAGGTAAACTCACCCCGGAAGATTGGAAAATCATGCAGCAGCATGTTTTGATTGGAGAAAAAATTTGCCAACCACTACGGAGTATGCGGGGTGTAATTCCCATTATTCGCCATCACCACGAACGCTGGGATGGCTCAGGTTACCCAGATGGACTCAAGGAAGATGAGATTCCTTACCTGGCGCAAGTATTCCAGCTAATTGATATTTACGATGCCTTGACTAGCGAACGACCTTATAAAAGAGCTTTTACTTCAGCAGAAGCACTTTCAATAATGCAAGAAGAAGCTGATTCCGGTTGGCGTAATCCCAAATTAATGCAGCAGTTTGCGGAGTTTATTGTATATTTCACTCTTCTATGATTAGCTGGTATAGATTTGAGCCTACATTTTCAAAGTACCAACAGCATTAATCATAATTTCATTGATAGCTGATAGCTAATTATGGTAGTTGTAGCAATTTTAGCGGCGGGACGCGGCACACGGATGAAATCACGCTTACCCAAGGTTTTACATTCTTTGGGCGGGCGATCGCTAGTCGAGAGAGTTCTCGAAAGTGTAGAACCACTTTCGCCCTCACGGCGAATCGTGATTGTAGGGTATCAGTCCGAGGAAGTGCGAGCCGCCATGCATTCAATTCCCAGCTTGGAGTTTGTCGAACAGACTGTGCAACTAGGGACAGGTCATGCCATCCAGCAATTACTTCCTCACTTGGAAGACTACACAGGTGATTTGCTGATACTTAACGGCGATTTACCGTTGATACGCAGCGAAACTCTTCAGCAGATGTTACAAACTCACACCCGAAATAAAAACGCTGCCACTATTCTCACCTCGCACCTACCCGACCCCACAGGCTACGGGCGAGTTTTTTGTAACGATGAAAATATTGTGCAGCAAATGGTCGAACACAAAGATTGTACTGCTGCTCAAAGAGAAAATCACCGGATTAACGCTGGAGTTTACTGCTTCCGTTGGCCAGATTTAGCAAAGGTGCTTCCTCACATACAAGCAAACAATGCTCAAAAAGAATACTATCTCACTGATGCTGTAACTCAAGCGGGAAAAGTTATGGCAGTAGATGTGGAAGATTACCAAGAAATTCTCGGCATCAATGATCGCCTGCAACTAGCCACAGCTTACGAAATTTTGCAAAAACGAGTTAAGGAAAAATGGATGCTGGCGGGTGTCACCCTCATCGACCCCACCAGCATTACCATTGATGAAACTGTAGAGTTACAGCCGGATGTAATTATTGAACCCCAAACTCATCTGCGGGGAAATACAGTGATTCAAACAGGAAGTCACATTGGGCCGGGAAGTTTAATTGAAAATAGCCAGTTGGCTAAAAATGTCACGGTGCAATATTCAGTGGTAGTAAATAGTACTGTGCAGGCGGGAAGCCGAATTGGTCCTTATACTCATTTGCGCGGTCAGGTACAAGTGGGTGCTGGTTGCCGTGTAGGGAATTTTGTGGAATTGAAAAATACGCAATTAGGCGATCGCACAAATGCTGCACATTTGTCGTATATAGGCGATACCGTTGTCGGCAATCAGGTGAATATTGGTGCTGGCACAATTACTGCCAATTATGACGGCGTGAAGAAACACCGTACAAAAATAGGCGATCGCACAAAAACCGGCGCCAATAGCGTTTTAGTGGCTCCAATCACCTTGGGAGATGATGTGTACATTGCCGCTGGTTCTACTGTTACCGAAGATGTACCTGATGATTCTCTGGTAATTGCCCGTAGTCGTCAAGTGGTGAAACCAGCTTGGCGCAAGAAAAGCCAATAAACAAGCGCCGCAAATCTGGTGGTTATTACTTGAATCAGGCAGAATTAATCGATATTCTGCAACAAGGATATCAAGTGGCACTGAAAATAGCGGCGCTAGAAGCTTTTGTTCGCGCAGCGTTCCGCAGGAAGGGGCGTTATGAAGCCCAAGAATTGGCTGCAATGGTTGACTGACTAGGAAAAAATCTTAACTCAGGCGCTAGAATTTATTCAACAATAGCCAATCAATTCACTATCATTCCATTCCAAAGTGTCACCAATTTTTTCGCCGTCATGGTAGGCGGCGAGTAAGATTTCGCTAGTTTTACCCCAAGCGATCGCTCCACTGACATCTAAAGCGATCGCTCCCAAATCCCGTTTGTTCTGGTGCGCTTCTCCAAAGGATCGCTGCATGGACTCTTTCAGGGACATTCCATCAGTGACACGTACTACAATTCGGGGAGCTAAACACTCATCGATGATATCTTCGCCAATGCCAGTACAGCTAACACCTGCATTACTAGTAGCATAATTACCTGCTGGCATCGCAGAATCACTTACCCTGCCAATTCGCTCAAAGCCCTTACCACCAGTAGAAGTGCCAGCAGCTAGCCTACCAAATGCATCTAAAGCTACCACACCGATAGTGCCGCGTCCAGCATTGCTGGTTTCTACGAGTTCGGGTTCTGCTACTACACCAGCCATTGCGCTTTTAAAATTATCCTGGCGCTCTTGTATCCACTCTTGTAACCGCAAATCAGTTAAAGCGTTATAGCTGGGAATTTGCATTTCCCGCGCCAATTCAGCCGAGCCAAAATCTGATAGCACTCGGTCTGGCGAGTTTTGCAAAAATTGTGCCAACTCAATGGGATTTTTCACCCGCGAAATATTAATTACACCACTAAACCGTCCTAATGCACCATCCATCAAAGAAGCGCTCATGCGGATTTGCCCATCAGATTGTAGTACTGAACCAGTACCAGCATTAAAGCGGGGATTATCTTCGAGCATGTGGCAACCATGCACCACCGCTTCTGAAGCAGTTGCTCCGCATAATAGTAGAGAATAGACTTCTTCTATTACTGTATGGAGCGATCGGCGCACCGCTTCCAATCCGCCTTTACCGTGGAGAGAACTACCAGCCCCCCCATGAATAATTAATTTAGGTTGCACGTGTGACTCCATTAATCTCTTGCGCTATTTGCGTCTGTGTTGCGGTTAATTTCATTAGGGATTAGGTATTGGAAAGAATTCATTACCTAGTCCTCAGTCCCTTTAAGTTTTCGCTTCAGAACGGCGACGACGACAACGTTCTGAGCAGTATTTCACATCGTCCCAACAATCTTGCCACTTTTTACGCCATGTGAAAGGACGTTGACATACCGGACAGATTTTTGTAGGCAGGTCAGATTTAGAATGAACACGTCCCATATAAATGCTGTGTATATGAGAATTTTATTTCTGAGAGAGATGGAAAATAATTATAACCAGTTTGCTAAGAATGAAGGATATTTTCGGAAAATAAAAGTTTCGTAATCTATCTTTAGACGTGTTTTTTGCACCTCTCAAACTTCATTGCTTGTGACAGTTACGTAAATCCTGACTAAGAATCATTACCAACTAACGGTAAAAGTAGACGGCTAACTACCCGATTATCTGGTAATTGATAGAAATTCAACTCTCCTCCTAGTTCCTGCATGAGGTTTTGGCAGATTAGCAGATGTAAACTTGGCGGTTGGTCGAGGTTAGAGGAAGCAAGCACATCTTTGGATGTATTATCATGTAGCTCTGTTAATAGCTGTGGTTCGATCGCACCGTTGTATGTAATCGACAGTTCTAGCGATATCTGATGAGCAGCCCCTAACTTTGCAGAAGAATGCTTTGCATCTGAGGGTTTTGACGGATCTAAACGACGGCACCAAATATCAATCCTGCCGCCGCTTTGAGAAGAGTTACAGGCATTGATCAATAATTCATGGATAACTAACTCAATTTTGACAATATCACCTGCGATCGCCATTGAAGATTGAGCGTTTGAGCTAGGAACACCTCTAGCGAGGGAAGAATTATTTGGCGATTGCTCATCAATCTGTTGTCCTAAACCATGTACACCAATCCACAACTTTTGTTGTTTAAGCAAATTTTCAATGCGTTCGAGCGATCGCTTCAGTAAACTGGCTATGGGCATAGTTTCCCAACTCATATGTAGCTGCCAATGCTCAAGTTTGAGCATTCCACTCATGGAGGCAGCTGTATGGTCTAGCTGCCGCAGCAATAGTTGGTAGCGCATCTGAGTGAGTTCATTAGCAGGAATACCCAAATCATGTATTTGTTTAAGAGATAGCGCTGTTATTCTTTGAATTTCCTCTAATCGACGATGTTTGTACCAATTAAGTTGTCGTAATTCTTCTGTTGTAGACTCTAAAAGTCGGGTAATTTGCTTTTCACGACGCCACCAGGCTAATTGAGAAATTAGAGTTGTTGTTGCATTGAGGCTTTGTTCTGACCAGCGGCGCTCTTGATAGTCTGCTAACAACACTACACCCGTAGTTTCATAATCAGCATTGGTACGTAATGCCATTACCAAAATTTGACCTTTATCTGGAACACTCAACCATTTTCGAGTTTCCGGGGGTAAATTATCGACCTTCAAAGTTAGGTAACTCTCCGTAGCAAGTGCCCACTGAATTAAAGCTTCAGTCTTGATAGGAATAGATGCATCAGAAAAAATCCCAAATTGACTATTTTCGACCACTCCAGGGATAATTTCTGCCCAACTTTCACCAAGTGGCCAAGATAGCATTACTGCTAGGGGACAGCCTAAAATTGATGCTATTTGTTCGAGTGCTGTACGTTCTAAATGCTTTTTTTCAACTTCGATTTTGCTGTTCTGAGATTGTGTCAGGATGCGTAGGCATTGCTCAAATGCCTGGGAAGATTTTTGCTGCTGAGTAGTGCGGTTATGTAATTGCCACTGACGAACAATGACACCAATCTGTTGACTGACGGTCCAGAGCAATTCCTTTTCCACAGTTGTCCAAGAACGATGGGTTTCGTGAGTGATGACTAAAAGCGCTCCTGGTATATGACCATGAGTGCATTTACAAACAAGTAGCGATCGCACCCCACTTTCTAACAACAAGGGACGCCAGCTAAAAAAGCGTAAATCTTCATCTAAGTTCTCAATTTCTACCGCTTGAGTTGAACGTTGCAAAAGCTGTTCATCTAATTCTTTGAGAGTATTAAGAGTAAATGCCAACGGTCGGCGATTATGGGGCTGACTTTGGTAAATAATTTGATAATTATTCTGCTCAGAATCATACTGCAAGAGCAGAAAGCGGGTGGCAGCTAGCCGAGCTAAAACTTTTTTAGCACAGCTGTGTAAAGTTTCCTGAAGGTCATGCTCGCTATAGATACCTTGAGCAACTTGGCCAGTCAGTTGGGCATCCTCTTGAATCTGTTTGATAGTGCTTTCCATGCTTTCATTGGGTGCAACTAGCGAGATTAAGCCAGCAGCACTTTGGACAAAATTTTTGTCTGCCTCCGTCCAGATTCGAGGTTCATTGCTTTCCACCGCCAGAAAACCAAGCAAGTTCTTTTGCCAGATTATCGGAGCCGCCAAGAGCGATCGCACCTTCAGCCGTTGCAGTAATTTTGCCGTAAAATGGCTTTTTAAAGAACTGCGTGCATCACCAATTGAGACAATTTGGTTAACTGTCAAAGCATAATAAAAATCGCTCAACTCCTGTACCGTCATTCCCGCCGCTTGCTGATTGCTAGAATTACGATCTATTTTCACAAGCTGATTGCTCATCCGACACCAAAAGTAGCGCCCCTCCCGCTCAAACCAGTAAATATTTGTCCGGTTAGGAGAGACAAATTTATGAGTTGCTTGCACGGTCGCTTCTAGTCTTTGATTCAGGTTAGTGAGGGTACGTAAATTTTCTAGCAACTCTAATAATGGTTCGTCGGTTCGCTTGGTTTGCTTATGCTGCAAATCCATCTCATTTTGATAAAGCACTGCCCCCAATTCGCCTAAAACCATCATCAAACGTGCTTTTGCTTCGCCTGGAAGTAGGTAGCCCCAACGTTCTGAACCCAGTAACAACAAACCCAAGCAACGGTCTTTATAGCGGATTGGTAAAATAATTGTTCCTTTAATATGGAATTTTTCTGCCATTTTTCGCCATTCGGCGGCGCGGATTTCAGTTTGCAAATCAGCTACGCCCAAGGGATGCTGTTCAATCACCACTTGCTCTAACAAATCCCCAGGACTGAGAACAACCCTTTGGCGTAAAAAGCTCGTGTCATGATCAGGTGTGGTGCCCCCTTTACCGAATAAGATGTGATTCAGGCGATCGTAAAGAGCAATCCAAATCAGTTTGTAGTCAAACTGTTCTTTAAGATAAGAAATAGTGGTTTCAATCAGAACGTCAACATCTTCTTCTTCTCTGAGGCTCTGGAGGACACGCCCCAATGAGAGGATCTGCTGTTCGGCGGCTATAGGTTTTTGCGGCTGCCCCATCTGATTTATTGGTTTACATAACTTGTAATATATAAGATGCCCAGAAAAGCACCCTAAGTAATAAGCGATCGCGAATTTTGCCCAGACGAGAATATTAAATCACCGAACTGTAAACATTTATAACTTTATTCCAATACCCTTACCCCTAAGTGAGGGTATTTTTTATGCAACTATGCCTAAGTGGGTAATTTTCTTGAAAAGCTAATGGATATTTATAAATTTGCCATTCGTCCGCTTTTGTTCAATGTGGTAAAAGCCGATTCAGAGTGGTTACACCAGCAGACGATTCGCAGTTTTAGCTGGCTATCGCAAACCCCTACTAGTTGGGCAAACCAACGCTTACAAAAATCCTTATGTTTGTATGATTCACGTCTAGAACAAAATTTGTTTGGGCTAAACTTCCCAAATCCGGTAGGGTTGGCAGCTGGCTTCGATAAGGATGGAGTAGCTGCTAACATTTGGTCTAACCTGGGTTTTGGCTTTGCAGAATTAGGAACTGTAACTTTTCACGCACAACCAGGAAATCCGCCTCCTCGTTTGTTTCGCTTGCCGTTAGACAAAGCTGCTCTCAATCGGATGGGCTTTAATAATCGCGGTGCAGCAGCTATGGCGGCACGTTTGACACAGGAAAAGCAGAAGTCAACCCAGTCAATACCCATAGGGATAAATTTGGGTAAATCGAAGGTAACTCCCCTAGAAGCAGCCGCACAAGATTATCTCGATAGTTTTCGTTTACTCAAGGATTTGGGAGACTATTTTGTTGTTAATGTATCTTCGCCAAATACACCGGGGTTGCGATCGCTCCAAGATGCTTCTATGCTCAGTGCCATCTTGAATTTATTACAACAAGAAAACACTTCACAAAAGCCAATTTTTGTCAAGATAGCCCCAGATTTATCATGGGAAGCGATCTCTGACATTATTTCTTTGGCTAAAACCTACCAACTGGCGGGAATTATCGCCACTAATACTACCATCAGCCGTGATGGGCTAAAAACACAGGTGATTGACCAAACAGGCAAATCACCCCAGGATGAAGCTGGCGGAATTAGCGGTAAACCATTGCGCGATCGCTCCACTGAGGTAATTCGTTTTATTTGGCAGCAAACCCAAGGACAAATCCCGATTATTGGCGTTGGTGGCATCTTTTCTGCTGAAGATGCTTGGGAGAAAATTACTGCTGGTGCTAGTTTGATCCAGGTTTATACAGGCTGGATTTATGAAGGCCCACTGATGGTACGCCAGATTCTAGCAGGTTTGCTTTCCAAACTAGAACAAAGCGGATTAAATTCCATCAACGAAGCTGTGGGTTTAGAATTCAAAAATCAACGAAGGCAGGAGGCAGAGGGCAGGAGGCAGGAGTAAGACTGGTCAAACTCTATAGGAATGCTGCAACCAGAGGGAGCAAGGGTTTAAGACAACAGCACTGAACAAGAGTCCAGGGCTGGCAAATCATCCTGGGCCGAATAAAGGGATGATTTCTACTCCTGCCTCCTGCCTCCTGCCTCCTTCAACCTTCTTCCTCTACTGGGAAAAACTCCTTAGTTTTTTCCGAGTATGACCAGGCAATACCATCAGGGTCTTTGCTGCGGCTCCACTCAGGAAATTCTGGATCATTTCGTCGTTTATAAACCGTGCTGGAATAGACATTTAGCCGTTTGGCAAGTTCAGATTGAATCAAAGAGCCAAAAATTAACTGTTTTTCCAGCGATCGTTTAGCTGACTCATGGGTTGGCTCTGGTGGTGATTCGGTTTCTGGTTCTTCCTCCTGTGGGGTTGGTGCAGGTGGTGCAGGTGGTGCTAGGAGCGATCGCGCAGTTTTAGTAACTGGTTGAGTAGGAAGTTCTTTAACAGGCTCACTACTATCAAGAATATTACCGAGAATGCTGGCAGTTATAAAGTAATAAGACTGCCCCGCATCTTCGGAGTTCACTATACTAGCGCCAAATTCTGAGGCTTTACTATCCAAGTAGCGTTTTGCCGTCGTTCCAGGAAAATTGCCCCTCATTGCCAAGTCCATTGGCGTAAGTCTGCCTTGATTTTCCCGAACCAACTGATGAAAAATTGGGTTAACTCGATGAGTCCACTGTTGCCATTGATATTCCTGCCAAAGCTTGAAGCCAATTACCAGAACAATTAGTGCCAGTAAAAATCTCCAAGTGGTAACTAGGAAAATAATCAAGAACGAGATGGGCAAAAGTAGAACGAGAAAAGCCTTGCCGTTATCTTCTATGGGTTTCTCACTCATGCCGATTTTTGCCAAGTGAATTTTGGGAAATAATACTATCTATATTGGCAAAAATTAGGACACTTTTTTGTATCTTTTGGCAAAGTTGCGGCAAAGTTGCCGGCAAAAACTTTCCTTAGTGAGTGTTATAACCTTTTGAATCTGCAACTTATTTAAGATTGGGCTGCGATGCCTACGGCGGTAAACTACGCGCAAAAGTTTTTTACCAGAGAAAACCAGAGGGTTTTGATGAGAGCGATCGCAATACATCTCAGATAATATCCCCCCGAAATTCTGGCCGACGGCTTGCTTATGCCGCTCAGACTTCTCTTTCCAAAGCAGTAATTCTAAATTAGCTTGCCAGACCCTTGACAACTGATAATACATATACTACATTAATAATACAAGTCAACTTTCATTAGGGAGTTAGCTTTCACCAGTAGCGGATAGCTCAAATAGCAGAGTGCCTACCTTGCACGGAAGGGCCAACGTATTGAGGGTTATGGCATATAACTAAAAATCCTACTTCGCTACAGCAAATTGAGTGCTGAGTTTTAAATTGTCATGTGGTGGGTAGCCAAGTGGTAAGGCGCTTAATATCCTTATTCACCCCTTGCCTGCAAAGGCCGACGAATTGAGGGTTATCGTAGAAAAAACGAGCATTCGCGGGTTCAAATCCCGCCCCACTACACCAAAATCAATGCTGTTAGAAGTTTTAAATATTTAACTCCTAACTCCTAACTTTTTATGTGGCAGGTAGCTCAGTTTGGTAGAGCGCCGAAAAACATCCTTGTTCACACCTTGCCTGAAAAGGCCGACGAATTAAGGTTATCGCCTGTTAAGCCGGATGTCGCAGGTTCAAATCCTGCTCTGCCACCTTTCATTTTTGCCTGCAAGGGCCGGGAGATGAAGCCATGAATTACAACTTCTTTATTAACAAGAAAACTACAACACCACAAAATCAGCCTATCCCCGGACGGGAAGCAGAGATGATTCAGGGACGTTCCGGCGGCTTTATGTTTGATGCTGGCATTTGGAAGATGCTGCGTCGCTGTCTTTTGGTTGGCACAGCAAAAAGCACTTACTACGCTGGTAAACAGGAATTAACTGAAGATTTTGTGGCAGTTGTCAGACAAGCTGTTGCTGAAAATCCCGGTCGTGTAGCGGAAGAAATTTTGTATGCTAGCGATGGACGCGCCATCAATAACAGTGCGCCTATCTTAGCTTTGGTGTTGCTGTCGATGGGTGAAACACCAGAAGCAAAACAAGCGTTTGGTGAAATCTTCCCGAAAGTTGTCCGCATTGGTAGCCACTTCTACGAATGGTTGAACTACACCAAATCTCTGCGGGGATTTGGCAAAGTAGTGCGGGAAGCTGGTAAAACTTGGCTCTCAAGGGAAGATGTCAAGGGTTTAGCTTATCAACTATTGAAATATCAACAGCGTCAAGGCTTTTCCCACCGAGATGCATTGCGGTTGTTCCATGTCAAACCGCCTACAGAAAATCACCGTCAACTATTTGAGTGGGTAGTTAGAGGCTGGGAAGAATTGCCAGCAGACATTCCCTCAGAGGCATTGGCGCAGATTTGGTGGTATGAGTGGCTCAAGCGAAATCCCACCCAAACCCATGAAGCTATTTCCCAAGGACGTTTAACCCATGAAATGGCTGCACCTGTAGGCAAAATGGACAAGCTTGCTTGGCAGCTGCTATTTCAGGAAATGCCAATAGGGGCAATGCTGCGTAACTTGGGTTCTTTAACTGAACTGGGTGTATTACGAGCTGATGAAAGTGCCAACTTGCTGCAAGTGGAAGTAGTTCTTAATCGCAGAGAACATCTGCGTAAAGGTCGCATCCATCCGATTGATGTTTTGAAAGCACTCAAAACTTATGAATCTGGTGGAACATTAGGACGCAGTAAGAAAACTTGGAACCCAGTCCCTCGGATTGTGGACGTTTTAGAAAAGGCGGTTGACCTGTCTTTTGATGTTGTGCAACCCACAGGTAAAGTATTCATGCACGCCGTAGACGTTTCTGGTTCTATGGGTAGCTTGGTTGCAGATATGGGGCTAACTTGTTGTGAAATTGCCACCACAATGGCACTGGTGACAGCAAAAGCAGAGAAAAATTACATGATTCGCGGTTTTGCTACCGAATTCAGGGAATTAGATATTACCGCCAAAGATAGTTTTAGTTCTGCGGTTCGCAAAGCTAGCAACCAAAACTTTGGTGGAACCGATGCATGTGTAGCTTACGACTGGATGATTAAAAATAACTTTAAAGCTGATGTAGTCTGCTTTTGGACTGACTCGGAAAGCTGGGCCGGATATAAGCATCCAAGTCAAGCACTGAAGAAGTACCGGAAAAAGGTAAATCCTGACGTTAAGGCGGTGTATGCCACCTTGACACCTTACCAAATTACTTTGGTAGATCCTGAAGATTCGCTGTCTTGGGATTTGGCAGGATTCGACCCGGGTACGCCTCGGATCATCCAGATGCTAGCTACGGGTGAATTGTAGATATTGCTGAAGGGTAAAAAATGACAAACTTTATCCTTCATACTTCATGGCGGGTTATCCTTGTTCGCAACTTGCCTTTCGGGGCCGAAGAATTTAAGGTTATCGGTTACGTCTCCACCATTGTGGGGATTAGCGGGTTCAATCCCCGCACCCGCCTTTGTTTGATTTTTATCTTACGCAAAGAAGAAGGCGATTTAATTTTTGAATGGTCGTTTTTCTATTTCAGCGATGGGTAAGAGTAGGGTGTCTTCAATGTGCGCTCGCATCTGTAAAACTTGTGAGTTGAAATCCTGTTGATTAAGCCAAAAATGTTGCTATGAATCTACTGTAATATTGTTCATTTATTCTTAGACTATGAATTGCTTGTTTTACTTCCTCAATTTTTTGCTCGAATGACAGCTTATCAAATATTTGTACTAATTTTTCTAAGTTTACTTTGATTTCATCAAAAGCTTCTTTACTTTCATTATTTTTTGTAATTTGATGTAAAAATATTCCCGTAAAATCCTGACATTCAGCTAAATATCGAATTAAATTAATCATTAGTTTATCCTCTTTAACTTTCGTAGTCATCAGCAAAGCTGTTTGAAAAAAACACTGGCTTACTTTAAAACTTCTTTGGTAATAATCAAATTCCTTGTTACTTGCTATAACATTTCCTTCACTTTCATCAATTATTCCTAATACTTGTGTACTTAATGCAAGCTTATAAAGTACTAAACCTAAATTAGAATAACAATCAACATATTCAAAAACCATGTTTTCGATAGCTTTAAAGAAAGGATTATCTAATACCTTCGGTTCTTGCCTTAATTCTTCAAAGCAACCTACTCCATAAAATTCCATCACATGGTAAACAACTTCTAAGGAAATATTTTCCTGTTTACTAAGTCCTTGTTTTACTGCTATTTCTGCATTTTCTATATTTAGATACGTTTGTTCTTGAGTATCATTTACTTTCATGCAAGGAATTTTTGGAATAATTGTTTGGCAGCTATTAGATATTAATGTAGATAAAAATATTCCGGCTTCAGCGTGACATTGTTTCCAATCATTTGTTAATTTAAGTCTTTCTATTGCTTCTTCGCGAATAACTTCATACAAGTAGCATCCTTTTTCACTAAACTTTACTAAAGCTCTGTTTTTTAAATGACTGATAAGTTGGTGTTTATCTCGCTCATTTTGCTCATCCCAAAGCAAGGAAAAAATCCCTTCTTCAGGTATTATAGGAACATATTGATAACGGTAACATCCTAATCTACATAAAAGGTTATAGACTTGGGGATTATCTTGTTGAAGTTTATCAAACTGATATTGAACAAGATTTTCTAAAGTAGAATTTTTTAATAAATAATCACAATTCTTTTTCCAAAAACACTTTAAATCTCCTCTTGATGTCGTTACAATATCACCACGAAGGATATACATTACCTCCGCATTACCTCCATAAGCTTGATGCATTTGGCTGAGAGCATCACTATCTGTATTAATGTGACAGATTTCAAAATACTGTTGCCATACTTCTTGCTTTAAACCTTCCATTGCATAAGTTTGAAAAGTTTGAAGACGCTTCAACGTATGTTCATCAATTTGCTCACGGCTTGTAATGAGAGTAACTGACTGTACACTATGATGCGCTAGTACAGTTAATAATTCTACATAATAACTGTGCTGGGATTCTATGAACTTACCATTTGTCAAAGCAGGTTCAAGGTTATCAATTAATACACCAATTTTTCTAATCTGAAGCTGGTTTTTCAATTGCTCCAGCATAATCATAAAATTTTCTTCTGGATTCTCCTTAAAATAATATCTGAGCTTGAGCCTTAACCAATCTTCTACTGAATTTAAATTCTTGGGTGTAATTCCTACACGCAGTTCAAGATATTCTAAACCTTGAAGCTCAAACCATTTTGTAGCTAAGGTTGTTTTACCTATACCGCCCTCTGCGTGAATTAGAATAACTTTTGCACCTTCGTTAACAAGGTTGTTGAGGTGTGTGATCGCTTCCTCACGCCCCACAAAATTATTATTGTTGATTGTCGTATCTTGAAGTTGCTCTGTTCTAGATTCGTTAGCTGGAATATCAACTATCTTTTTCCAATCTAAACCTAGCCTTTTACAAATTTCTTCAAAATTAAGTCGGTCAACTGCCTTAGCGCTAAAAAAGTTATGTACTGTTGACCGAGCTATTCCTAACTCTAAGGCTAAAGCCTTTTTACCCAAAGCATTACGAGTTAAAGCTTTGTTTGCTTGTTCTATTCCTTTTAGAGATGCTTTAAGCGATCGCCCAGTCATATTTTAAATATGCGACTTTGAATAATTTTAACTGAGTTAATTAAAAGTCATACGTACTCATACACAAAGTCAGACATTCTGGACTTCTGACTCAAACACAATCTCAGACACCAGCCCTCGAAGCTAGTTGATGTAGTCATTCACAGTACTTATGAAATCTACTTACATCAACGGACGATGCTACTATCAAGGCAATGGTGGCGTTCTTCTTCCTGCTGTCACCACAGTTTTAAAAGCGACACAGCCATCAAAGTCTATAGCCGCCCTTTCCCATTGGCGTAATAAAGTTGGCGATGCAGAAGCAAATCGAATTGCTGCTAACAGCCGTCGCCGAGGAAATGCCTTGCACCAGTTAATTAAAGAACACCTGCAAGGTTACTCACCCAAACCTGATAACAACCTGATTCAGCCTTACTGGGATAGCGTTCAATCTTTGCTAAACCAACTTAGCGATGTTCAACTGGTTGAAGAAGCCGTGCCTAACTATAAAGAACTTTACGCCGGGAAAGTTGATTTAGTTGCTCGTTATCAAGGTGTTCTGTATTTAATTGAATGGACTACAGCCGAGGAACCAAAACTGAGATTTGATAAGCTTTATGACAAACCTTTACAACTAGCTGCTTATGGTGGTGCAATAAATCGGTATTATAGCGATCGCCTCTTTAACTGCAAAATTAACCATGCTCTTATTGTTGTAGCCTTGCCATGTGAAGAAGCAGAGATTTTTGAATTTGACCGTGCAAGGCTAATTCATGTCTGGCATCAATGGCTTAATCGGCTGAATTTCTTCTTCAGTGCAGCTGCTGCGTAAAAAAAGTGCGATCGCAATTTTTGAGAAGTACAACACCAATATTGAGTGCAGAATAACATATTTAACAAATTGGTGAGGAATTGAAGAGTTGTTCGACTCAATTATCAACCCTCTTCCTCCCAATCCTCGATCTGTAACCCATTCACGCGATTAAATTCACTCTTATTGTGGGTAACTAAAATTAAATTATGTGCCTGAGCAATAGATGGAATTTGTAAATCATAAGGGCCAATAGGCGTACCTAAAGTTGCCAATTCAGCATGAATTCGACCAAAAATTGTGGCGGCTACATCATCAAAACTCAAAGAGACAAAATTATTGAGAAAAGCTAACTGTAAAGCTAGGGTGCGTTGAGGATTCTTGCTTCTCATCGCCCCGTAAAACAGTTCAGCCTTAACAATTGAACAAACAGCAATATCTTGTGGTGATAAAGACTCTAAGCGTCGTCGCACTCCAGATATTGGACGATTTAGATAAACAATGTAAGCATTCGTATCTAATAAATAAATCACTCTAACGGTTCCCGCACTTCATATTCACCTTCGGGATATCTCATCAAAGGCTCATCTTGCAGACAACCAGCCGTCTGTTCAAAAAAACCAGGAGGCCACCCCAATTCTTCAGGTGTTTTTACCTGCACTGGTGCTTCAATGTGACTTTTTGCTGCAAACACCTTGAGAGCATCAACAATTACTTCCTCTGGCGAAGCATACTTACCACTTTCAATCTGAGTTTGGATGAATTGCTCTATCTCTGGATTCAAGAACACATTCATAGATTTATTTACAAGGGTGCTTTTCCATAACTATTTTAGTCTGAGGTGAGATTGTAACTGAAGATTAGGCTGCTATATGCTTTGGATCAAAAGTGCGATCGCATACCCGCCCGAAGCGGTGTTTACGACGGGCTACGCCTACGCAAACATCTATCTCTTGTAGAATAGACAAAATGCTTGTTTGGTAACATAATGTAATATAACTTAGCAATAATCGAGCGATGCCTACGGCGGGCTGCGCCTACGCTGTTCTTTTTGGATGTACTTACGATTAACACCGCTATGTGTTACATATCAGCCTGGTTTAATCTCAAATTGTCCACCCAAAGGCAGTAGATGAAGTTTTGTTTGAATAACTACAAGGGATGAAATAGCTCTGCTTTCCAAAAAGTGAAAAAGGAACAGATTTTTATGACATTTGATTACGATTTGTTTGTCATTGGTGCTGGGCCTGGAGGATTGGCAGCAGCTAAAAAAGCAGCTAGTTACGGTGTACGTGTCGCTATCGCCGAACAAGAATCCGTCGGTGGGACTTGTGTAAATCGCGGTTGCGTTCCTAAAAAACTGATTGTCTACGCTGCTGATTTCGCCCTGCAAAATCAAATAGCACACAGTTATGGGTGGAGTGACTGTCAAACATACTTTGACTGGACATTATTTATTAAGTCAGTACATCAGCATATTGACACCATTAACCAGTCTTATTTTCAGCAATTGCAAAAAGCTGGAATTGAACTAATTTCTGAATATGCCACTTTTGTCGATACCCATACTATCAATATCAATGGACGCAAAGTTACAGCGGACAAAATTTTAATTGCTGTGGGAGGGCAACCCCTCAAGCCTAAAATCCCAGGTATAGAATATGCCATTACATTCCGCGAGATGTTTCATCTACCCTATCTACCGAAACGTTTGGCAATTATTGGCGGCGGCTACATTGGCGTAGAATTCTCCAGCATGATGCACGCTTTTGGTTGTGAGGTGGTGGTGATTGAAAAAGGCGAGATGATTTTATCGGGGTTTGATGATGACATTTGCTCTGCGGTACAACAAGGTTTGACTAAACGCGGAATTAAGTTTTTCACCAACAGCACCGTTGATGAAATCAAATTCTCAGAAGAAGGGTTTTTGTTAACTATTACTGGTGAGAGCCAAGAAATAATCACAGCAGATACCATCTTAGTTGCCACAGGCTACGCTCCAAATACTAAGAATCTTGGTTTGGAAAATGTCCATGTTGAACTTAGCGAACATGGTGCAATCAAAGTAGATGAATACAGCCGCACTAGCGAAGAAAACATTTTTGCTGTAGGTGACTGCACCAGCCGCGTGCAATTGACTCCAGTGGCTAAGGCAGAAGGTATTGCCTTTGCCGATACAGTTTTTGGCAACAAGGCGCAAAAACTAAATTATGATTATGTGCCCACTGCTGTTTTTTGCCGTCCAGAAGTGGCTAGTGTGGGAATGACGGAGGCGAAAGCACGGGAAAAATTTGGTGAATCTGTACAATGCTATTGCACCCAATTCCAGCCACTGTTGTATCAGTTAATCGAACAGAATCAATCAACCACTATAAAGTTAGTGATAAATGGTGATTCTGGGAAAGTTTTGGGCGCTCATATGGTGGGTGAACATGCAGCAGATATCATTCAAAGTTTGGGTGTGGCAATTCGTAAAGGCATTACCAAGGAAGACTTGGATGAAACAATAGGCATTCATCCCACAGCAGGAGAAGAATTCCTGTCGTTAAATTAATGTGAGTTCGATGAACCTCTCCGAAACGGAAAGGGAGGAGCAAGGAAAAATTTAGCTTTTTGCTTCCCTCTCCGTGTCGGAGAAAGGTTGGGGGAAAGGTCAAATAAGACTTGTCGAACTTACGTTTCTTAATGTCCCCGCGTCCTCCTTAAGTAGTTTCTGAGGATGCTTCTGAACAAGATTTTGTGGGAGCGCCTAATTCATCTAAAGTATTCATTAATGAGTCATCCTGTGGCACGGGGTATATGGTTTGGGAACTTACAATATCGTTAAAAACTTTAAGATCCTCAAGAGCCTCTGATGCCGACTGATATCGCTCTTTAAAGTCTTCAAGCACCATTTTACTGAGAATCTTAGCTAGGGAGTGGCTTACCTGGGTGCGTAGTTTACCGCCGTAGGCATCGCTCCATTTTACCTCTCCATCAGCATCTCTATCTAGCTCACGGGGTGTTATACCAGTCAAGGCTTTGATCCCAACCATGCCGACTGCATAGATATCACTACTGTAATGTGGACGCCCAAAACATTGCTCGCTTGGTGCGTAACCCTGAGTACCAATGCCAATAGTGAAGGGAGTTTGCTCTTGATGATCAAGCTGTCTCGTACTGACTTCTTTGACGGCTCCAAAGTCAATCAGTACTAGTTTACCGTCTGAATGTCGGCGGATGATATTGCTGGGCTTAATATCCCGGTGAATCACATTGTTTTTATGGACAAATGTTAATGTTTGCAATAAGTCTCTGACAATTTTGATCACTGCAATTTCCTCAATTGCCCTGCCTGTTGGCAATTCCTGATTTAAAGGATGACCAATGATCTGTTCTTGTACTAAATAAAATTCTTCATCTTCTTCAAAATACGCCAAAAGTTGCGGAATTTGAGGGTGTGTTCCCAGTTTTTCGAGTGTTTGCGCTTCTGAGCTAAATAAACGTCTGGCAAGTTGCAAAGCTTCTGGTTTGGTGTTGGCTGGTTTTAGTTGTTTAACAACACATCGTGGATTTCCAGGACGTTGGGTATCTTCGGCAATGTAAGTTTCGCTGAATCCACCGGAACCGAGAACTTTGACAATTTTGTAGCGTCGAGCCAGAACTTTTCCTGATAAGGCTAAATCTCGTTGCTGGATTAGGTCTTGCAAGTCATCTTGTTGGCTAATAATCTCTTGGACAACGGGGGAAGTTTTATACTTCTGAAAAATGTCTAGTATTTGGCGTTTTTTGATGCTTTCTCTCACCAATGAGGTTGTCAGATAGCAAAGTCCGATCATCGCGATCGCAATCATTGGTACAGTAGTGGGGAAAATTAACTGACCATAGATAAATAACCCATAGCTAATTCCTGCCCAAGTACCAGACAGGGCGAGGCTATAAAGAAATCTATTGATAGTATGCTTGCGTCTGCTAATCATCAAGGCTGTACTGCCAACTACAATTAGCACAAACAAACCCCGCAACGGTGGACTGTCAATTCCTGGGGCGATCGCTTTACCTTCCATCAAAGTTGCGATCGCATGGGCGTGAATTTCCACGCCTGACATACGTTTAGTGCTGTTGCTAACAGCTACTGGATAATAATCATTGTGTAACTTATCTGTTGCACCAATCAGCACTATCTTGTCTTTGAAGACCTTTCCCTGCTGCAAATAGGTGTTCCAGTTTTCTGGGTCGAGTACATGCCAAAGGGGTATTTGCTCAAATGTACCAGCAGGTCCCCAAAAATGAATGCGATTACCCTTTGGTTGGGGATAATTGACTTGTGCTGCCCTGAGCGTTGCTTCATCAAAAGTGGGTAGATTTTCGATCAAATTATCTTCAGCTAACAACTTAGAAAACTCGCTTGCCAATCGATGAACTTTACCATCTACCTCCAGGGGGAAATTAACTGAGCCAATGGACACTGGCTCTATACGAAACATCTGTTGTGGGTCAATTAATTGCATAAAAGACCCTTGGCGTATCTGGGAATTTTCGTAGACGGCTGCTAAGGTAACTTTGCTGCCATATTTTTGCAATACTGCCTGGAGTTGGCGATCGTCAGCCACTCCATAACTGCTTGGCGTGTCAAAAACGACATCTACCCCTACAGAACGCACACCAGCTTTCATTAACTTTGTGATTATCTGAGCATATGCAGCCCGTTTATAAGGATAAGATTTCAGTGTTTCTAAGTATGCATACTGTTTCGGATTTGTTCTATAGTACTGTTCGGGAACTGATATTGACTGATCGTCTATTGCTAAAATTACGATGTCTTCTGGAGGCAGAATCGGCCCACGCACTTGAAAAAAGCCAGAAAGCGCCTTATTTTCCATCAATTGAACCAATTCCCCACCAGAAGCACTCAGTACTCCTGCACCTATTGCCCAAGCACCAGCGAGGATATGGCCTAAGCGAAGCATCCACCTAGACTGGCGAGCCGATGTTGTTGACGTTACTTTTGTCGGTTTACTTGACACTCTATTGGCAGTAGAGACATAGTTTTTAGTTAAGGTAGATGTAGGTTTTTCTGCCATATCGTGTTACTGATTGATTTAAGTCCAACACTTTTATTTATTCAGACCACGTTTTAGTACAAGCACATTGAAATAAGACTTAAATGGCAATCTTATACATTTGTAAAGTATCTTCTATTCATCAACAAACTTTTATTGGCAAAGATAGCCTCCAAGAGATTCCTACTCAGGTACTGTCTAACTTATTATTTTTCTGTTGAGTGAGTTACAACTAGTTATCGTCTCACAGATTATAGCTGGATCTGCTTCGTCTCTGTACTTGGTTGCGGCGATATTTTAGCTTAATTTAACCAACAAGTACTCTCTTGACTAGGTGTTTTACCAAAAGCTGTCCCAAGTCCGTCTTCTGTCTTTGGCGCAATATTGGTACTCTCCATAAAGCATATCCTTATACTGAAAGCTTTACCTATAGATAGGCATCAACTTATATCCTACCCTAAGCCTATGCCATACCTCTTTAGGAGTAAACTTTAGTGTTATCCAGCGATGAATGCTGTTACTGGTTCGATTTTATTGGTAGATTTTGATCACAGGGTGGCTGTTGCAGTGCCGGAGGTGAATAAGGTTTAGCACCCAGGATCTCAACTCCAATGTTGCAGGCGTTTTTATGCCTTGAAAGGGGTAGGATAAAAGCTACAGATGAAGAGTTAGTTTATAGATATTAGCAAACAAGGCATTTGAAAATTGCTATAATCTATTGTTCCATCTAAATTCATATATATTATTAGGTGTAAATTTGTATGGGTTCTCCAATGAATCGTCTGTCTATTTTTGTAGACGGAAACAATATGTTCTATGCTCAACAAAAAAATGGTTGGTTTTTTGACCCACGGCGAGTTTTAGAATACTTCAAACATGAGCAATCAGAAACAACATTAATTAATGCATTCTGGTACACTGGCTTAAAAGACCCACAAGATCAGCGAGGTTTTAGAGATGCTCTAATTAGTCTAGGATATACAGTCAGAACTAAAATTCTTAAAGAATATTATGATGATACTTCTGGTCGTTACTCGCAAAAAGCGAATTTAGATATTGAAATTGTTGTAGATATGTTTAATACAGTAGACCAGTATGACCGAGTAGTATTATTCAGTGGTGATGGAGATTTTGAAAGAGCAATCGAACTATTACGCTCAAAAAATACACATATTACAGTAGTATCGACAGAAGGAATGATAGCTAGAGAGCTACGCAATGCTACTGACAGATATATAGATTTAAATGATATCAGAGATCAAATAGAAAAAACAGAAGGTTAGTATTCTTAGCAATTATTTACAAAGGTAAGAGTATAAAGAAAAACTAAGTTTGAAGATATTTTGATCCATAAGTAAAAACTAAAGAACAAACCGCAAATGACAAACAAAACAGATCGAATCATCATTTTTGATACTACACTGCGAGATGGAGAGCAGTGTCCGGGAGCAACTCTGAATATAGATGAAAAGCTAGTTATTGCCAAGCAACTGGCGCGTCTGGGTGTGGATATAATTGAGGCAGGCTTTGCCTTTGCGAGTCCCGGAGATTTTGAAGCAGTCAGCAAGATTGCCAAAATTGTGGGGACAGAAAATGGCCCGGTAATTTGCAGTTTGGCAAGAGCGATTAAAGCAGATATTGAAGCAGCCGCAGAAGCATTAAAACCAGCAGTTAACGCCAGAATTCACACATTTATTTCGACTTCTGATATACATTTAGAGTATCAGTTGCGGAAGTCACGGGCAGAAGTGCTAGCGATCGCCGAAGAAATGGTAGCTTATGCCAAGTCCTTCGTGACAGATGTAGAATTTTCGCCGATGGATGCGGCTCGTTCCGATCCAGAATTTCTTTACCAAGTGTTAGAGCGAACGATCGCAGCTGGTGCAACAACAGTTAACATTCCTGATACAGTTGGTTACACAACCCCTAGCGAGTTTGGGGCAATAATTAAGGGGATTATCGAAAATGTCCCCAACATCGACCAAGCGATTATTTCTGTTCACGGTCATAATGATTTAGGCTTGGCAGTTGCTAACTTCTTAGAAGCTGTCAAAAATGGCGCACGGCAACTAGAATGTACCATCAATGGCATTGGTGAACGCGCCGGAAATGCATCACTAGAAGAATTGGTGATGGCGCTGCATGTGCGACGGCAATATTTTAATCCTTATTTGGGTAGACCAGAAGAATCTCAAGAGTCCCTGACAAATATCGACACCCGGCAAATTTACAAAACCTCACGCTTAGTTTCCAATTTGACGGGAATGTTGGTACAACCAAATAAAGCGATCGTCGGGGCAAATGCCTTTGCTCATGAGTCTGGGATTCACCAAGATGGTGTGCTAAAAAATAAGCTCACCTACGAAATTATGGATGCTCAATTGATTGGCTTGACAGACAATCAAATAGTTTTGGGCAAACATTCAGGCAGAAATGCTTTTCGCACCCGCTTGAAAGAATTGGGCTTTGAACTGTCAGATACTGAGCTAAATAAAGCATTTGTCAGATTCAAAGAGGTAGCAGATAAAAAGAAAGATATTTCTGATTGGGATTTGGAAGCGATCGTTAACGATGAAATCCAACAAGCGCCCGATTTGTTCCGAGTAGAGTTGGTGCAAGTTTCCTGTGGTAGCAACGCCCGCCCCACTGCTACAGTCACCCTCCGCACCCCAGAAGGAGAAGAATTAACCGATGCTGCGATCGGTACTGGGCCAGTAGATGCAGTTTACAAAGCCATCAACCGTGTAGTGAACGTGCCTAACGAATTGATTGAGTTTTCTGTGCAGTCAGTGACAGCTGGTATTGATGCTATTGGAGAAGTAACGATTCGTTTACGTTATGAATCTAAAGTATTTTCTGGTCATGCAGCGAACACAGATATCATCGTGGCATCCGCACAAGCTTATGTAAATGCGTTGAATAGGTTGTATGCATCTTTGCGAACTCAAGAAAAGCAAGAAGTATCTACACAGAAAGTCTGAGAATCTATCTGTTAAACTGCCCATAATAAAAGCACCGCACCTTGTTTTTAGCATCAGCTAAAAAACTCCTCCCCTAATTAGGGGAGGAGTTAGGTGTGAGTTCCGAAAATTTGTTGGAAAATTATGCTGAGTGAAAAACATATCACTATCAGAGAAGCCACCACCGAAGAAGACTCACTGATTGCAAAACACTCCTACCAAATGTGGCTAGATATTGGTGTTCATGAGAGTAATATCCAACTTAATTGGCAAAATATTACCCTCCAATTCATAGAAGAGGCGCGTCAGGATTTGTTTTACAAGGCTTTTATTGCAGAGGTTGATAATACAGTTGTGGGTTCTGCAAGCTGTCAACTCTTTGCAGGTTTGTACCCGAATGTTTTCAAAGATGAATACCGCAAATTTGGATATATTTGGGGCGTTTACGTTGAACAATCTTACCGCAGACAAGGCATTGCTAAATGCCTAACTAATAGAGCAATTGAATATTTAAAAGTGATTGGTTGTACGCGAGTGCTTCTTAATGCCTCACCATTGGGTAAACCAGTTTACTCCAGCATCGGTTTCTCTGAAGGGAATATAATGCAATTAGATTTAATTTAAGTACAGCATTTTTTTGCCTTGTAGTGGTGTGTGATCAACCTAAATTGATGAAGTTCTACAAATATCATGCTCTTGGCAACGACTATCTAGTTATTAACCCCCAGGATTTATTATTTCCACTTACCTCTGAAAAAATTAAAACAATTTGCCATCGAAATTTTGGAATTGGCTCAGATGGTATATTGTTGGGGCCATTAACATCTAAAACAGCCCAATTTGCATTACGCATCTTCAATCCAGACGGAAGTGAGGCAGAAAAGAGTGGTAATGGACTGCGGATTTTTTCTCGCTACCTCTGGGATAGAGGTCTTGTAAGCGAAGAGTCATTCTCAATTGAAACTGTAGGCGGATTGGTTCAATCAGTCATCCAAGATGCAGGGAAAACAGTTCGGGTAGAGATGGGAAAAGTTAGCTTTTGGAGTAATGATATCCCAGTAGTTGGTGATGGCAGAGAAGTAATTGAAGAAAAAATCAATCTTAGCGATGAAACTTTTACCTTTTGTGCCGCGACTATTGGCAATCCCCACTGTGTAATTCCTTTAGCTGAAGTCAAGCCCGCCATTGCCAAACAGTATGGGCCAATATTAGAGGTTCATCCCCTTTTTCCAAATCGTACTAATGTTCAATTCATGAAAGTCTTGAACCGAAATACCATCCAAATTGAAATTTGGGAAAGGGGCGCTGGCTACACTTTAGCTTCAGGTAGTAGCAGCAGTGCAGCCGCGGCTGTTGCACATAAACTTGGTTTGTGCGATTCCTCTATTACTGTGCAAATGCCTGGTGGAGAAATTTTGATCCAAATCAACAATGATTTTACGATTTCTATGACGGGTTCTGTAACAAAGGTTGCTGAAGGTGAATTATCAGCAGAATTGTTTGTAGACTAGCGATCGCAATCACAAGTAACCCCAAGACTCTGTACGTCCCTAGACTAGGAAACGCTATAAACCAAATCCTCAATGGCAAGTCTTTGGAGTAGGCGAGACACTGGCTGTCTTCACTGAACCCCATGCTTATGTTTAACAAGATGAGTATTCTTCACGACTCATTCAGGATTGCGACATCATCGATTGAATACATTGCTGCAATCGACTTGCTTAATTCGTTGCATCTCAGTACAGTAAAATCAAAAACAGTTTCAAGGTCATAAAAATGACGACTCAAAAAAGGATTGCTGTGGTAACAGGCAGTAATCGAGGGCTAGGCTATGCTATTTCCCGTCAATTATCCCAAATTGGCAACCGCGTAATTCTGACGAGTCGTAATGAAACAGATGGTCTTGCTGCTAAACAGCAGCTTACCAATCAAGGGCTTGATGTTGACTATCGCACGCTGGATGTCACCAATGATGGAAGTGTGCAACAGTTTACAGAGTGGTTGCGTGAAACTTACGGTAAGGTAGATATTCTGGTCAATAATGCAGGCGTAAATCCCACAACTAAGCCGGAGGAGTCCAGCTTACTAACTGTGCAACTGGAAACGATGCGATCGACATTTGAAACCAATGTTCTAGCGGTACTCAAAATTTCTCAAGCATTAATTCCGTTGATGAAGGCGCAAAACTACGGTTGCATTGTCAATATCTCTACGGAAATGGCTTCTCTGGTATCAGTTCCCACTGATTACTACCCTTTAGCGCCTTCTTATCGACTCTCAAAGGTAGGAGTAAATGGACTAACCGTACTTCTCGCCAAGGAACTCCAAGATACTAATATTCTCGTAAATGCCTATTCTCCAGGTTGGATGAAGACAGATATGGGGGGAGATGATGCCCCGTTCACGGCAGAAGAAGGAGCCGAAACTGCTGTCTATTTAGCATCACTTCCCGATGGAGGAGCGCAAGGACTGTTTTTTGCAGAGATGCGAAAGTTTGGTGGCCCTATTCAATTACAATGGTAGGTTAATATGGGAAATTCCGCAGGTTTACCGTCTATTTACGCAGATAAGCCGATTGAATTAGCACCTGCTAAAATTATTGCCTCGTTCCCGGTCAATACTTTTTTGGAAAATCTAGCAATCGCATCAGATGGCACAATCTTTGTAAGTAATCATGAGGTCGGCGAGATTGTTAGCATTACTCCAGATGGCAATCAGCAAATTCATGCCACTGTTGAAGGCAAAGTAAGTGGTCTTGCTTTCACTACCAACGGCGATCTGGTGGCAACAGGCTGGAATGGTGATTCTATACCCGTGGTTTCTCTAGTTAAAAGTGATGGCACGGTGGAAACGTTGCTGACACTGCCAGACGCAAAATTTCTCAATGGCATCACCCCACTTTCTGGCACTCAGTATTTGACAGCAGATTCCTATCGTGGTGCAATCTGGCTGATTGATATTGCTCAACCCAGTGGATCAATTTGGTTAGAACATCCAATGCTTGCTCGTAGCAATTCAGAGAGCGTGTTTCCGGCTGCAAATGGCTTGAAGCGTTTTGGTGATTTCCTCTACGTTTCAAATACGGAAAAAATGTTGTTGTTGCGGATTCCCATTGATACCGCTAATAAACCAGGTGAGCCGGAAATTTTTGTTGAGCAGACTAATATTGATGACTTTGCCTTTGATGTAGAAGGCAACCTTTATGGAGCAACGCACATATACAACAGTGTGGTACGAATTGCAAGCGATCGCAGTACTACTATCATTGCTCAAGCCGAGTCAGGTGTAATTGGTAGCACATCTGTGGCTTTTGGTCAAAGTGAGGGCGAACGCACTGCAATTTATGTTGTAACTAATGGTGGAATGTTTTTACCTCCACCTACTGGTGTTGTTCCTGCTAATGTTGTTCGGCTTGAGGTTGGAAAAACTGGGTATTCCTTAACTTGAGAATGACTCAACCATGCTACGGTTACAAAAACTTCCAACTATTAACTTCATGGTGACATAACTGATGGGGATGGAACAGGACGATCAATTTGTAACCGTGGTCATTACACAAGTTGTAAAGCCAGGATGCGAAAGCGCTTACGAGGCTTGGTTGAAAGATATTACCAGAGTTGCCAGAACCTATATAGGTCATCTGGGAACAAACGTGATTCGTCCCCAACTTGGAGTGCGAAATGAATATGTGATCATCTTCCGGTTTGATGGTTATGAAAATTTAAAGGTGTGGATGACATCGCGCGATCGCGAATATTGGCTCAATCAAGGTAAGCATTTGGTGGAATCCGATCCTGATGTTCAACAAATCTGTGGATTAGAAGCTTGGTTTTCTCTTCCCGGTCAACCACTGAAAACTCCACCACGCTATAAAACAGCATTGCTAACTTGGGGAACTGTATTTGTGTTGATTAATTTGTTGAATACATTTATAACGCCCCTGCTTCGCGGCTTACCTCCCTTAATTATTTCGTTGATCATTACCATTACTATGGTTTTGTTATTAACTTATGTTGTCATGCCTAGAGTTAGCCGTTTATTTAGTTCTTGGCTATATCCTAAATTACGAAAAGTTTAGCACCTGATCGCCCTTCCAAAAAGCCAAAATGTTAGGGGTAGTTATCTAACCACCCCTTTATTGCCCTAATAATTTAGAATTTACTTGCAGACCCCTTAATAGGGAGTTAATTTTACTCAGAAATGTTAATTGAACTCTCAACTTGAGAATTAGCCAATGTTGGTGCAGATAAAATTCGCGAGTACAAACTTGACGGTTGCTGATGAGCAACGACTGGTAGAACTTCACGAGCATGGGCGGCTAATTCTACTGCCTTCACATCATAAGTCTGCGTTGCCAATTTGGGATAAAACCCGATACCAATGATTGGCAGCAGCAAACAAGCGGTAATAAATATTTCGCGGGGTTTGACATCAGATATTACAGCATCCAAGTGCAACTCTTTACTTTGCTCACCGTAGAACACTTGACGCAGCATCGACAGTAAATAAATAGGTGTCAAAATCACGCCAACGGCTGACAGCAACACAACTACAACCTTGAAGCTGGAACTGTAAACATCACTGGTGGCGATACCGAGAAATACCATCAACTCACCCACAAAACCACTCATTCCTGGTAAGGCGAGAGAAGCCATTGAACCAATGGTAAACAGAGCAAAGGTTTTGGGCATTACCTTAGCCATTCCGCCCATTTTATCCATCATCAAGGTGTGGGTGCGATCGTAAGTCACGCCAGACAAAAAGAACAAGCTAGCAGCAATCAAGCCGTGGGAAACCATCTGTAACACTGCGCCACTTATGCCCAGTTCTGTGTAGGAGGCAATCCCAATCAGCACAAACCCCATGTGGGCTATTGAAGAGTAAGCCAAGCGGCGTTTGAGATTGGTTTGGGCAAAGGCACAGCAAGCACCATAGACAATGTTAACCACACCCAAAATTGCCAGCACTGGGGCAAAAGTCACATGGGCATTGGGCAACATTTCTACATTGAAGCGGATGAGAGCATAACCACCCATTTTTAACAACACACCAGCCAAAATCATTGAGCCGGGTGCTGATGCTTCACCGTGAGCATCAGGTAGCCAAGTGTGTAAAGGGAAAATTGGTAACTTCACACCGAAGGCAATTAAGAAACCTGCATAAACCAACAATTCCAAGGTTTTGGGGTATTCTTTCATTCCCAGAGTCGCCATGTCAAAGGTGACGGTATCTCCAGAGAATGCCATTGCAAAACCGGCAATCAAGATAAATATTGATGCGGCGGCGGTGTAGAGAATGAACTTGGTAGCGGCATAACGGCGGTTTTGTCCTCCCCAAATGGAAATCAGCAGGTAAACCGGCACTAACTCGATTTCCCACATTAGGAAGAACAGCAGCAAATCTTGGGCGACAAATACGCCAAGTTGGGCGCTGTACATCGCTAACATCAAACCATAAAATAATCGCGGCTTGGTGGTAACTTTCCAAGCCGCGAATATTGCGAGGGTATTTATTAAGCCTGTCAGAAGCAGCAAGGGCATCGATAAACCATCAACCCCCACAGCCCAATGCAAACCCAACTGCGGTATCCAAGGATAGTTTTCTACAAATTGGAGTGTTGAACTCTGAAAGTCGTATTTATACCAAAAGGCATAAATCATCAGTGCAAAGTCGGCGATCGCAACTCCCAGACCATACCACCGGACAGTTCTACCTTCTTTGTCTGGGATTAGGGGAATGGCTAAGGTAGCCACCAAGGGTAAGAGGATTATGGCTGTTAGCCAGGGAAATTCAATAGCATTCATCACTTCTGACAATCGATTTGCCTTATCTCTTTGGTTTTCATTATATTAAGGAATCTATACTTTTGTAAATATTCTTTAACTATAGAATATTAAATTTTTGGCATAGACAGGAATATATACTCATCGAATGTCAAATTATCAGGATAAATAGGAATAAATACTTATCGTATTTTGACGCTTCCATTCTAAATGTAAACTTTTGCAACGTCAACAAAAAACGGCAGCTAAAGCCACCGTTACAATACCGTCATATTTTCTAGCCCAATTGTCAGGGCTATTTAGTCTACGCTTCTAAGTTGAGTCATAGACCTAACCCCCAGCCCCTTCTCTTGGAGAGAGGTCAATGTGTTGCATACAAACGAAAAGGCTAAAGCATTAAACAATCCGGTTAACAATTGTCCACACTTCCCCATCAGAGCGGACATAAGGGACGGAGATTGTCTTAAACCCAGTGATGAAGGGCTTGTAATAAATTCGCCAATACATTGGACTCAATTCATTGGCACAACGTTTAAGGAGGCGGACTTCTACCGCCAGTTCACTTGCTAGCTGATTAATACGTTGAGCATGAACCTGTGCCACTTCTTTGGCTTCTTCTAGCTCTTGCTGTTGAATAAGTTCTTTTGATACAACTTGCGATCGCACTAACTTACCTTGTTTTTGTTTTATCTGGCCTTCCAAGGCTGCGATCGCTGCATCGATGCCCTGGAGTTCAACTGATAATTGGGCATTTTCCCTGGCTTGACGGCGATACGCTTCCACCATTGCTTGGGGTGAATCATTCTCGCCAGAGATTACATTATTAATGGTGAGTGCAGCGCGTTCTTCTAGGAGAATCTGAATTTGAGATTTAAGCGCCGCCATTTCAGCCTGAATTTGCTCCATAAATCGAGTCTTAAGTGCTGAGTAAAATAGTTATCTGATTTTTTAAAAGCTTTTTGCGCCTTGGGTATCGAGAGAAAGCGATCGCACCTCGGCTGTAATTCCTTCTTCTTGCCAAGCAGCTAACATCGCCGCCTCCACAGCCTCTGAGTGTAACTTATCTGCCAAAGCTAAAAGTGTCGGCCCCGCACCACTAATTACCATACCATAAGCACCAGCACTAACGGCTGCTATGTTGAGAGCATCATAACCAGGAATCAAAGCTTTACGATAGGGTTGATGCAATTTATCTTGCAAAGCTGTCTTTAACCATTGTCCGTTACCAGTTTCCAAGCCGCGCAACAATAACCCCAAGTGTGCTGTATTAAAAATCGCATCGGCGCGACTCACTTCAGTTGGGAGAACGCGCCGCGCCTCGGAAGTGGAAAGTTCAAAATTAGGAATAGCTATAACTGGTACAACATCTTTATGCCAGGGAACATCACAAATTTCCCAAGCTGTACCGGTGGTAGCAGCAAGACGACATCCTCCTAACAAAGCTGGAACTACATTATCAGGATGTCCTTCCATTGCGATCGCTAACTCCATCACCTGCGACTGAGAAAGAGTAGCACCCTCAAGTTGATTAGCCGCCACCAAGCCACCAACAATTGCTGTCGCCGAACTACCCAAACCCCTCGCCAGTGGGACACCTAACTTAATCTCTATTTTCACAGTCGGCGGTGTTTGCTCTATATATTGATAGAACTTGACAAACGCTTGGTAGAGGAGATTGCTTTCATCGGTTTGGACTCGTTCAGCTTCTGTACCGGTGACATGAATAGTTAACCCACCTTCTTCTAGGCGAGTGAACTTGAACTCGTTGTACAACTTTAAAGCTGCACCGATGCAATCAAAACCAGGCCCCAAATTCGCAGTTGTGGCGGGAACGGTAACGGTGATGGTAGAAACAACAGACATTGGCAAAACTCACTAATCATCAACCAGCATCTCACGTAATAGGAATTCGTAATTCGTAATTCGTAATTCGTAATTAAGAAAGTTGTATTTGCTGACAACCAATGCTGTGGTTTTTACAACTGCTTTTCCAATCGCTCTAAATATCGCTCTTGACTCTACCCTTACGGGATAGTGTTTAGTTTAAAAAGCTAACGATATGAGGCAAAAAATTATGAAATTGGGAGCTATCAATCACATAGCACTAACTGTATCCAATTTGAAGCGTTCTGAGGCTTTTTACAATACTCTACTTGGATTCTTAGGTTATGAACAAGGAGAAAAAACAGAGCATTTAATACTCTGGGCAAGCTTTAACGGTGTGATCACCATTTCCCTAGCAAATCCCCAATCGCTCAATAAAAATCACGATCGCTATTCTCCTGGATTGCATCATCTAGCTTTTAGTGCAGATAGTCGAGAAGAAGTGGATCGGCTTTACCAAAATCTTATGGAGTGTGGAGTAGAGATTTTAGATCCTCCTGCTGAATACGATTATTTGCCAGGTTACTACGCTTTCTACTTTTTAGATCCAGATGGCATTAAGCTCGAACTAACACACACTCCTAACTGGCCACCTGAGTTGTAGTCAGCAACGAGCAAGAAGAATGCTAAAAATCGGCGACTTTTCCAAACTTAGCCTGGTGACTGTGAAAGCACTGCGCCTTTATGACCAACTAGGATTGCTTAAACCAGCCCACATAGACCATTTTACAGGTTATCGCTACTATTCGGCTAACCAATTACCAAGACTAAATCGCATATTAGCACTCAAAGACTTGGGTTTTTCTCTAGAGCAAATTGCCAAGTTACTAGAAGATAACCTGCCATCAGATCAAATTCGGGGAATGCTGCGACTAAAACAAGCAGAACTTCAACGGTTAGTTGAAGAGGAACACGCAAGGCTATTAAGAGTCGAAGTGCGACTCAAGCAAATTGAACAGGATGATAGTATGCCCAACTACGAAGTTGTTTTGAAAAAAGTTGAGCCGATCAAAGTAGTATCGATTAGAGAGATATTACCAGATTACCCAAGTGTCGGCAGTCTTTACGATGAGTTATTAGGATATCTCAAGCAGCAAGGAGCCAAAGAAGGAAGTTATTATGCGGGGATTTGGCACGATCCAGGATACAAAGAATCTGATGTCGATGGTGAAGCTGTGCTTTCAATTGAGAGTTCAGTACAAGGCAATGAACGAATAAAAGTATATGAATTACCAGGCTGGGAAACAATTGCTTGCTTAGTTCACAACGGCAGTTACAACACTATTAACCAAGCTTATGCTGCCCTAGTCTCTTGGATTGAAGCTAACGGCTATAAAATTATCGGCCCTAACCGTGAAGTTTATATAATTGGTGGCAACCAGCAAGATAATGATACGTATGTAACGGAGGTGCAGTTTCCAGTTTCCAAAGCTTGATGCATAAAATATTAATTTATGGCTTAGAGATAAACACGTGTATGAATAAGTGTTTATCTCTAGTCATATTGCCATAAGTTCCTGAAGTTAGCGATCGCTCTTTTCCACAGAAGAAATAGCTTTTAAAAAGCTTACTTCAAAGTTCCTAAAACAGGCGCTGTCTCAACCTCGGAAATTTGTGGAACCAAGAATCCTTTAGCATAAATCTGGGGATTTGTTTGCGAGATTATGGCATAAGACTGGCGAAGATTAGCATTGACTGCAACAGTCTTCACATCGTACATTTGCATCGCCATCTTGGGATAGAAACCAATACCAATAATCATCAGCAGGAAACAGGCAGCAATAAACACCTCACGGGGTCTAGCATCCTCGTAGACTGCATCTTCTGGCACGAGGCAGTCTGTACCAAAACAAACTGTTCCCTCATCTTCTTGATTTTCTAAACCTGCATTATTAATGTCGCATAGGAGTGCTGCGTCTTTACCATAAAATACCTCTCGCAGCATGGAAAGTAAATAAATAGGTGTGAGGATGACTCCAACTGCGGCGAGAAAAACGGTGACGGTGCAAAAAGTTGAACTGTAAACGTCGCTGCTTGTCATACCAACGAATACCGAGAGTTCGCCAGCAAAACCGCTCATACCTGGAAGAGCTAGAGATGCCATTGCTCCAATTGTAAACAGGGCGAAGACTTTGGGCATGGCTTGACCGATACCACCCATATCTTTCATTACCATTGTGTGGGTGCGATCGTAAGTAACACCTGCTAAAAAGAACAGCACCGATGCGATTAAACCATGCGAAATCATCTGCAACATCGCACCGTTGATTCCCAAATCAGTGAACGATGCAATCCCAAGCAGCACAAACCCCATGTGAGAAATCGACGAATAAGCCAAACGCCGCTTCATATTCGTCTGAGCAAAGGAGTTCAATGCACCATAGATAATGTTGACAACGCCGAGAATAGCTAGAATCGGCGCAAAGTAAATGTGTGCATCGGGGAGCAGTTCAAGATTCAGGCGAATCAGTCCGTATCCACCCATCTTCAGCAATACACCAGCTAAAATCATCGACACAGGAGAGGATGCTTCGCCGTGAGCATCAGGCAACCAGGTGTGCATTGGGAAAACAGCAAGCTTGACACCAAATGCAACCAGTAACCCTGCATAAAGTAGCAGCTGCAATCCAAGAGGATATTCCTTCTTAGCCAGGGCAGTTATATCAAATGTCATATCACCGCCGCCGTATAGCCCCATTGCCAAGGCTGCCACCAAAATAAATATAGAAGCTGCTGCGGTATATAATAAAAATTTTGTAGCCGCATAACGACGCCTTTGCCCACCCCAAATGCAGACTAGTAGGTAGACGGGGATTAGCTCTACTTCCCACATAATGAAAAATAGCAGCAAGTCTTTAGCAACGAACACCCCTACCTGCGCGGAATACAGCACCAGCATTAAAAAATAGAAAAGGCGGGGTCGGTGATCAACTTGCCAGGCCGAAAAAATCGAGAGTGTGGTGACAAATCCTGCTAGCAGCACAAGTGGCGCTGAAAGCCCATCAACCGATACTGCCCAGTTAAGACCCAACTGAGGCATCCAAGCATAACTTTCCACCATTTGAAAACTAGCATTGCTGGCATCGTAATGCTTCCAAAAGGCGTAGCACATCAAGGCGAAGTCTGCGATACCTACACCCAATGCATACCATCGAACGCGCTTACCATCTTTATCAGGCAGCACAGGGATAAGCAGGGAAGCAATGAGTGGCAGCAAGACAATTGCGGTAAGCCAGGGAAATTGATCTGCTATCATGTATATGAGAAAAAATACTTATTTGGGATGATGTCATTGTACTAAACTCTGTAACAATTTCTTCATAAGTATTTGTCCCAGGTAACCATAAATATTTGTCCCAGTTAACCGCTTTGACTCAAAGATAATTGACTTGAAAATGGCGACTGGGGACTGGGGAAGAAAGATTTTCAGTTGCTCACGGTACTAATCCAGCTCGCAAGGCACGGACGGCAGCCTGTGTCCGGTCAGCAACACAGAGTTTGTTGAGAATACCTCGAACATGAGTTTTTACAGTACCGACTGTTAGATAAAGCCTTTTAGCAATTTCTGCATTGTCACACCCAGCGACAATCAACTCTAAAACATCCATCTCTCTATGAGTTAAAGGATAGCTGACTATACTTTTCTCAACATCTGGGTCAATACCTTCAATCAATACTCGTTTTCCAGATGCGCCTCTGTTGCCATCGGGGAAATCTTGACGTATTTGCTGTAGTACAAGGTCTGCGATCGCAGGATCGATCCATGAGCTACCTGCAAAAGTCATTCGCACAGCCTCAACTAGTCTCTCAGTTTCAATATCCTTCATGCAATAGGAATCTGCACCTGCTGCAAATGCCGCTAAAACTGCCTGTTCGCTATTCTGCATGGTTAAAATTAGCAGCTTTGTAGTATAATCTTCATTCTCTGCTTGATATTGCCTAAATGTGCGTGTTAGCTCAATACCATCCATGTCAGGCAAACCAATGTCAATCGTGGCAACATCAGGCTTGAGAGTTTTCAGAAGGTTGATGCCGTCAGCTGCATTGGCTGCTTCACCAACAATGTTAAACTCTGGCTGGGTTTGTAGGGCAGCCCGTAAGCCAATTCTTGTAAGGTTGTGATCTTCAATCACGAGGATCTTGATTTCATTCATAGTTGCTTAACTTTACTGTTATCTATCTAAAGTACACATTAAAATAATCTCGTTCTTTTATTCGGGATCTTATACAAAAAGCAATGCAGTTGGTATTGTTACCCGAACTTCATCTACCATTGGACATAAATAACCTTATCTCGTAAGTTTTTTTAAAGCAAGAGTTTCGATATGACAATAATAAGTCAATCAAAAAATATTTTTATACATTAACCTGATGATAAATGCTTCATGGTAAACAATTTTTCATTGAAAATCCGGTAGCAAGTAAGAGCCGGGAACGATTAATAGTTGCTCTTGTAGTGGCTACGATGATGTATATAAAAGGGACTAAACTATCTTACCCTTAGACCCAAACACAGATATTGTTTGGATAATCAGAGGGCTAAGATATTTACAAAAATAGTTTATTTAATACATATATTACACAATATATTAGTATAATTACTTAAATTTTCAAGGTGTAAAATTAAAAAACTTTAAAGGAAAATGTGAATCCTTAATAATCTCAGCGCTGGTAAAGTAAGCTATTACTAGATTTGCGAGGGATAACCAAGCACTTCTTTTTTTTATTTAGCCATGTCTTTAACTAAAACTGTCAAAAAAGATAAAATTCTCGCTGTTGATGATGTTTTTGACAATCTACTGGTCTTAGAAGCAGTCCTAGAAGATGAGGACTATGAAATTAGCTTGGTGGAAGATAGCAAAATAGCTCTGGCTATGGTTGAGGAATCACCCCCAGACTTAATTCTCTTAGATGTGATGATGCCGGAGATAGATGGGTATGAATTTACTCGACGCATCCGGCAGAATCCGGCGTTGCCATTTATCCCCATTTTGCTGCTCACGGCTCACTATCAGTCTAGCGTTGTGGAAGGACTTGATGCTGGTGCAGATGACTTTATTCGTAAACCATTCGATCCTGATGAACTACATGCACGAGTGCGATCGCTCCTGCGTCTCAAACATAGCATCGACGAACGAGATCAGATGGCTAACTTGCGGGCAGATTTTGTCTCCCGTTTTACTCACGATTTACGCATACCCCTGGTAGCCTCCAACCGCGTATTAAAATTATTGCTGGAAGGCAGGTTTTGCGATGTTTCGCCACAATTGCAAGAAATAATTGATACCATGATCGGCAGTAATCAAGACCTGCTGGAAATGGTGAATACTTTACTAGAAGTTTATCGTCATGAGGCGGGCTGTAAAACCTTAAAGATTTCTCCCTGCAATATTCAAGAATTAGCCAGTGAAGTTACCCAAGAATTAACTCCCTTAGCTGAAGAAAAAAGATTAACTGTAAACATTAATATTGGTGAAGCTGCAAGCACCATCATGGGCGATCGCCTAGAACTGCGGCGAGTTTTGACAAATATCATCGGTAATGCTATCAAATTTACAGATAAAGGTTCTGTAAATATTCACTGTTATTCTACTCCGGTAGCTGTGACTATTGATATCCAAGATACAGGTCCGGGAATTTCTAAACAAGACCAAGCAATATTATTCGAGCGATTTCGCCAGGGTAAACACCAGCGTTCTGGTAGCGGTTTGGGACTATATCTATCTCGCTGCATTATTGAAGCACATCAAGGCACAATCGATGTAACATCTGAACCAGGGCAGGGTAGTACATTCACTATCCATCTACCTGTAGCTGGTGAAAACTAAAAGTAGGCATTCATCGGAAAACCCAATCTGGGCTAAGAGTCTCCTTTGTTAAAGTAAATTTAGCGGTATCTGTGTATGTAGCGGATTATTTTTTGAAGTTGATCTTATCAAAAATAGTGTTCACAGACAAAATCTGTGAACACTAACACTAATATATGGGAGTCAAACAAAAATATCTTTAGTTATCAATTTCTGGAACAATATTGGGACGTTCTTTATCTTCCCAGCCTACAGGACGTTTGGAATTGTACCAGGCAATTGAACCTATAGTTACAGCAGCGATAAAGCCCAATCCTAATAATGCTGTCAACACAATAGAATAGCTAGAATTACCTTGTGATGCCACAGATATGTCTGTTAAAAGATAGGTAAATAGAAGATTAATCATGAATCGACACCTTTGGAAAAAACCAGTGATTTGAATAAATGTTTTAGAAACAGTATTGTAAAAATGCCTAAAGCAAGGGAAAAAGCAGATTTGATAAATGCAGAAGGTTCAGTAAATTAAATAATTAATCTACCTACACCTTCTTCATAAATAAACTTCAGCCTAGTCTAAAGTCTTTTTAACTTCATCTTTGAGATTTTCAGCCGTGTGGCGAACTTGGGCTTCAGCTTGTTTAGCTTTACCCTCAGCTTTATCATTAGGGTTGCCAGTTACCTCGCCAACTCCCTCTTGTACTTTACCTTCTATGTTTTTAGCAAAAGCTTTTGCTCTATCTTCGATACTCATATTTTTTGTTCCTAAAGTATGTTAATTAGTGATTATTTATTGCTTTGCTCGAGGAGCGCTGCAATATCTATAGATTACTTTTAGACAAATTTTTATGCTTCTATCTGACGATGTTTTTATGAAGAATATTTGTATCCGTTGTACATAGTTATTTAAAGTTTAAATTCATCTTTGAGAATTCAAGTAATATCCAAAAGATGGAAAAGAATCATTCTATTGTTCTATCTTGAGAGAAAATCATTGACTATCTCAGCTAAAACACCAATTCAGTGGTTATTAGTACTTGCATAAGTTTAAGTAGTTTTTTATACGTTAGAAAGGCAATTACTTAAGTCATAGTTAGAAACAACTTGCACAACAAAATAGCTTAAATCTCGGCAAATCTTCTAAGATTCGGTGCTTGCGGCACAAAAAGTTGTCACAAAACTTATGCGGAAATAAACATAATTTTTCAAGTTTTAACTGAAGAGTAGTTTAGCTAGTGCAAAAAGGCAGAGAGAAGTCCAAAAAAGAGGCAGCAACAAAGCTTGTAAATTAAGCTTTTGTTACCTCTTTCAACTGGATAGCTATTTTCGCAATGCTGCACTAGTAAAACTTGTGACTAATTTCTGAGCAAAGACAGCAGGAACAAGTATTTACGTTTATTTTTGGCTTCTTACTTACAGCTATTGATGAAGGGATTTATGCGATCGCATTCTACTACTCAACTAACGACCAGTTCTCAATATGTAGATTCTAGGATGCAAACTGATGAATCTGTTAACATTTTTATCGGATTTTCTATTTTGATTCTAATGGTTATATATGCGGGGTTTAATATCTATAAGAAACACCGCGCTGCTGTTCTTTGCCAGCAAATTGCCTCATTAGAGAAACTGTGGCATTTGAATATTAAGAAAAGAAAAGCTTGAAAAAAAGAATATAAATAATGAAATGAAATACTTATTGATAGTTTGGGTGCTTATACTCTCTTTAATCGCTCCTAGTGCGGTGATAGCTCAAACAAGACAGCCCTATACTTTAATATCTGGACTTGGCACAATCCACCATCCAGTTTCCACTGCTAATCCCCAAGCGCAAGAGTTTTTCGATCAGGGATTAAATTTAATTTACGCTTTTAATCATGATGAGGCGGTGCGTTCTTTTCAATACGCTGCCAAACTCGATTCGCATTTGGCGATCGCATATTGGGGTATCGCTCTAGCTCTAGGCCCTAATATTAACTTAGCAATCGACCCCAACCGAGAATTAGCTGCTTACCAAGCGGTACAGCAAGCTTTAGCACTTTCCACCCAAGCATCTGCCCAAGAACGAGACTACATTACCGTTTTAGCAAAACGTTACTCCCAAGATCCTGATGCAGATTTGTTTCAACTAGCGGTAGACTACGCAAAAGCAATGGCAACCCTAGTCAAGCGCTATCCAGATGATTTGGATGCGGCGACGCTTTACGCTGAAAGTTTAATGGATTTGCATCCTTGGCAGCACTGGACTAAAGATGGCAAGCCACAGCCAGATACAGAAGAAATTGTAGCTATTTTAGAATCTGTTCTCAAACGTAACCCGAATCATACCGGAGCTAATCATTACTATATTCATGCAGTGGAAGCCTCACTTTCCCCAGAACGGGCCCTTGTGAGTGCCAAAATACTAGGAACCCTAGCACCAACAGCCGGACACTTGGTACATATGCCAAGTCATATTTATTTTCGTGTAGGAGATTATGAAGGGGCAATGCAGGCAAACGAGCAGGCGATCGCACAAGATGATATTTACATCAATAAATATCAAGTCCAGGGCACTTACCCCATGATGTACTACAACCACAACATAGATTTCCTTATGGTGGCTAGCAGTATGGCAGGAAGATATGAAGATGCTCTCAAATCGGCAGAGAAGTTAGTTGCAAATGCTACTTCTATTGACCCGTATGCACCCATGCTTGAGGGATTTTTGGGCAGTAAAATGCTGATTCAGACACGCTTTAGTGACTGGGATGCCATCTTAAAAACTCCTGCCCCCGATGCTAAATTGCCTACTACCACAGCACTTTGGCATTTTGCTCGTGGCATGGCGAGAGCAGCCACAGGCAAACTTGAAGATGCAGCAAGTGAAAGTCGGGCATTACTTGCCGCCAAACAGGGAATTTCCACCGAAGCAACCATTGGATTTAGTCCTGCCAGTCGCATTTTAGACATTGCTTCAGAAGTTCTAAACGCCAAAATTGCTAGAGAAAAGCATGATTATGAATCTGCTATTCAATTGTTAGAAAAAGCGGTGGCAGCAGAAGATGCCCTCGATTACGTGGAACCACCAGATTGGTATTTACCCACACGGGAATCTTTGGGCAGTGTGCTTTTAGCTAAGGGTGACTATGTACAGGCTGAGAAAGTCTTTCGTGCTGATCTAAAAAAGTATCCCCATAATGGGCGCTCTCTATTTGGCTTACAGGCAAGTTTGCAAGCACTGGGTAAAGATGAAGCTGCTCAACTTGTCAAAGCCGAATTGGAAACAGCTTGGAAAGGTGATAATAAGGAACTTGACATAGCCAAAATGTATTAAGCCTCTTTACTTGACATCCCCCACTTCCCCTGCCTCCCCTGCCTCCCCTACCTCCCCTGCTCACTTTATTGTTGCCTGACTTTGCCTTTCATATTAAAATTTGGGAGTAATACTTTGTGGTTAATGCAGTCAAACGTTCAATTCGGATATTAAAGCATCATTGCTTAATTATCTGTTAACTATCTACTGGATGCAGAGAGTTGGCTCATATGTCATCCTAGATTAGGAGAGTTAATTTAGTGATGTCTTTGGTTTTAGTATTGAAAGGCTTTTTTCCTTTTAGTATTTACAGACTTATCAGAGAAATTAAAATCTCTACACAGTGATGATTTTGGAGAGAATCGATGTCAATTTATGTAGGTAACCTCTCGTATGACGTTACACAAGAAGATTTAAGTGGTATTTTTGCAGAATATGGTACTGTAAAGCGAGTTCAAGTACCTACTGACCGTGAAACAGGACGTCCGCGAGGCTTTGCTTTTGTGGAAATGGGAACTGAAGCGGAAGAAACAGCTGCTATTGAAGCCCTCGACGGTGCAGAGTGGATGGGTCGTGACCTGAAAGTGAATAAGGCTAAACCCAAGGAAGATAGAGGTGATAGAGGTTCCTTTGGTGGTGGAAACCGAGGAGGATACGGCGGTGGCGGTGGCGGACGTGGCGGACGCTACTAACCTTGGAAACAAAAAAAATTACCAAGAGTCTTAAGGTCAGACAAACAACAGTCTGTCTTTTTTTTGTAATGTTACCGCCTGCATACCCATTGATTAAGTCAACTTAGTAGGAGAAATAATGACCCAAGTAATTGTCGGTGACAATGAACACATTGAATCAGCCTTACGACGATTTAAGCGAGAAGTTTCCAAGGCTGGAATTTTTCCAGACATGAGAAAGCATCGTCATTTTGAAACACCCTTAGAAAAACGCAAGCGCAAAGAAGTTGCCAAGCACAGACAGAGTAAGAGAAGTTTTCGTAACTAAGGGCTGACATAAATATAAAGCAATAGACTTGGGTTAGTGATATTTCGTCTCGGAAGATCCCCCCAACCCCCCCTAAAAAAGGGGGGCTTAATCCCCTCCATTTTAAGGAGGGTTAGGGAGGATAAAGCCTTAATCCAAGCAGCGTATTCAGATATAAACGAAAACCCTCATAGAACCTATGAGGGTTTTCCTTTGCCTATTTTAAAATCAGGAAATCTCAAGAAACGCTAAAATCAAGTCATTCTTTGTATTGTAGCGGTTGTGTCCCACATCACTCAGAGTGCGGTTCACTGCATAAATCCTGATTGTCAACGTCCTTATCCCCAGCCTTGGGGAAACAAATTTTGCAACAGTTGTGGCGCACCGCTAGAGCTGTTAGACCGCTATGTTCCACTTCAGCCATTGGGATCGGGAGGATTTGCTCAAATTTACACGGTTTGGGATCAAAAAACTCAAACAGAGAAGGTGCTGAAAGTATTGGTAGAAGATTCACCAAAGGCACTGGAGTTATTTACCCAAGAGGCGGCGGTTTTATCTAATTTGCACCATCCAGGTGTCCCCAAAGTCGATGCCGAAGGGTATTTTCAGGTACAACTGTTTAACCCCAAGCCGCACCAGCTACCTTGTCTGGTAATGGAAAAAATCAATGGGCGGACTTTAGAGGAGATATTAAAAAAGTTTCCCCAAGGGTGTCCAGAGAGTTTGGTTTTAAACTGGTTTGCCCAAGCTGTACAGATTTTACAAGAATTACACAAACGTCAGATTATCCACCGGGATATTAAACCTTCTAATTTAATGCTGGGCAACTCTTCGCCAACTGTACCCCCCCCTCAAGGGCAAATAGAGGGCGATCGCTTGGTACTAATTGATTTTGGTGGGGCAAAACAATTTAGCCCCTCTAAGCTGCGTTCTCAGTCTAGTTCCACGCGATTATTCTCTTCTGGCTACAGTCCACCAGAACAAGTGACTGGAGGTATTGTCGGACCGAGTGCCGATTTTTATGCCCTTGGTCGAACAATGATTGAACTACTCACAGGTAAATACCCGCTAGAGTTAGAAGATCAGCAAACGGGGAAATTGAGGTGGCGAAATACGGTAAATGTCAATCCCCAATTGGCAGATTTGCTGGATGAGATGGTGCAAGAGGATGTGCGATCGCGTCCAGCAAATGCAGCTATGATTCAAAAACGTTTGGCGAAGATTTCTCAACCATTACCGCCGCCAGGATTATTTGCCCAACTACGAAACAAGGGTAACCAAGCTTCAACGCAAGTTTCCCAGAGATATACACAGTCAATACAAGCTATTAAACAAGGTTTAGCTAACTTTAGCCAAGCTGTAACTAAAACCGTTACTTTCATCGCTCAGGCAATCATCAAAATTTTGCAAGCTTGTTTGGCGACGATTTGGGCGATGATCCTGGCTTATGTTGGCGCTTGTTTTGGTGCGATCGCAGGTTTTATTTTGGCATATCGCACAAGCTTGGGTCGTCAGATTGTGGAATTTATTGGGAGTCAGCTAAACCAATTAGTGCCAAATACTCAACCCGTTTTCGGGACAGATATTTTGGTGTACGTCGCAGCAGGCTGGGGAACTGCTTGGGGACTGACAGTATCCGGGTGTTTTGGTCAACGGCGGCGCTTTTTAGTGGCATCGCTGATGGGCATAATTAGCTATGGCTTCGGCTGGTTGATTTTGCAATTAATCACACCAAAAGATAGCGGTGAGGGCTTAGTGGCAGTAATTTTAGTGGCAGTTTGCCTACTCACCTTGAGTTTAGGTTTTCGCAGCCATCACATAGTCTACGCCGTGTTTGCTGCCTTTGGTAGTGCCAGCGCCTATGCCGTTTTAATTCTTTTTAGGTTAGCGCCTCGGATCTTCCAATTCTCTAGTCAACCGGGCTGGTCAGAGTTACAGCTACCTCTGATTTTTTTTGGTTCTGTAGGCTTCTTTATCAGCTTTTGGTTAGCAGTGACTTACTACCTAATTGTTCCTGGATTGCGCTTTTTAGGGTGGCGATAAAAGAGATATGCAATATGCTGTGGGTTGTGAGCCTCCCATCATATTGTATTGGTGTCGCGCTCGTACAGTTTCAGAATGAAAGCTCAAGCAATTAAAGATCGGCTTGAGCTTTCATTTTATTTTTGGGGAATATTGTATTGTTGTAGAAACTTAATTTTAATAAATTTGGAAATTGTATCTATGACACATCTATTTGCTAAAACAGCTATTGGTATGGTGACCACTACTGGTTTAATGTTAGCGATCGCCATAACCACTAACGACCTAGCTCATGCTGCTGAGTTCCAATTTAACTGGAAAGGAGACACTGGTTATTCAGCTAAAGGTTTATTTAACTACGATACAACAAATGCTCCAAGCGTCATTTCTGAAGCAGGTTTGGGAGCTACGAATAATTTGCAGTCTCTCTCAATTTCCTTCTTTGATCCCTTGAGTACTTTAATAAATAGTTTCACTCCAGTGCTTAGTAGTGTATCTAACTACAGCTTTTTGAGATTCAACTTTGATAACACTAAAGAGCAAATCTTTGGCCCATTTGATATCGGCAAGGATGATAGTTCTCCTGGTGACACATGGCTTAATAATAATCTTGCACTTATAGACCAAGGTTTTAGCAATGAAGTTCTAGCTAAAGAATTTGGTTTTAACAATAGAGATGCAGCAGGCACAAAGCAAATACTAGATTTAAGCAACAATTCGGTTCAGGTATCGAAAGTCCCCGAAGGAAGCATAATTATAGGTTTACTAGCAGTGTGTAGTTTTGGATTTACCCTCAAGCAGAAATTCACTCTAAAATCCAAAATCTAAAATTGCTAAGTGTTACTTTACAAGGATAAAGAAAAAAGTCGGAGGCGATCGCTATGGTATCAGTCAGCGATGCACAAGCAATTATTTTAAATTTAGTACAACCATTGGATCACCAGCGTGATACAGAAGTTGTCAATTTATTAGTAGCAGATAGTCGGATTTTGGCAGAACCTGTCACCAGTTCGCTAGATTTTCCCCATTGGGATAATTCGGCAATGGATGGCTACGCAGTTCGCTACGAAGATGTACAGCATAGCAGCGAAAACCCAGCCGTTTTAGAAATTGTTGAAGATATTCCGGCTGGGTATCAGCCCAAATCTACGATTCAACCGGGGCAAACTGCGCGGATTTTTACAGGTGCAGTGATCCCAGCCGGTGCGGATACTGTAGTCATGCAAGAAAAGACACGCCGCGAGGAAAACCGTGTATTTATTCTGGATGCGCCAAAACCGCAAGAATTTGTCAGACACAAAGCATCTTTTTATCAATCTGGAACACAATTACTACCAGCAGGAATTAAGTTAAATGCCCCAGAAATAGCCGTATTGGCGGCAGCACAATGTCCACAAGTAAGTGTTTACCGCCGTCCGCGTGTGGCAATTTTTTCCACTGGTGATGAGTTGATGACAGTTGATCAACCCTTGCAACCAGGGCAAATTGTGGATTCTAATCAGTATGCGCTAGCAGCTTTGGTGAGGCAAATTGGCGCAGAACCATTACTTTTAGGCATTGTCAAAGATGATCCAGTTGCTTTAGAGAAAGTCATTACCCACGCCGTTGCGATCGCTGATATAGTTCTGTCTTCTGGTGGTGTCTCAGTGGGAGATTATGACTATGTTGATAAAATTTTAGAGTCACTAAGAGCAAAAATCCACATTCGATCTGTGGAAATGAGGCCGGGGAAACCCCTTACCGTCGCCACTTTCCCAACTCAAAACTCCCCGCTCTATTTTGGTTTACCAGGAAACCCTGCTGCTGTGTTGGTGACATTTTGGCGGTTTGTGCTACCAGCAATCAAGAAACTTTCGGGAATTACTGAAGGTTGGGAACCAGTCTTTTTGAAAGTGCGATCGCATCATGAGTTGCGATCAAATGGCAAGCGCGAAACTTACCTTTGGGGTAAATTGCATTTGATTGATGGAGTATACGAATTTCATCAAGCTGATGGTAGTCAAAGTTCCGGCAATTTAATTAATTTAGCTCAAACCAATGCTTTAGCTGTTCTCCCGGTGGGTAAAACATTAATTTACCCGCAAGAAGAGGTGCAAGTTTTGCAGCTTAGTAACAAGTAATAGGAAGTGGGGAGTGGGGAGAAGAGGCAGGGGAGCAGGGAGCAGGGAGCAGAGGGGAAAGAGATAATTTTAATTCTCCCCCTTGCCCCATGCCCAATTTTTAAAATACCTGCTCAAAAGCTTCAATCAAGCTGTTAACTTCTTCAAGGGTGTTGTAATGCACCATACTCACCCGGACTATTCCACCTTGGGATGCTAAACCCAGGTAATCAATCAGCCGTTTAGCATAAAAGTCTCCGTAGCGAATTGCAATATAATGTTGGTCAATTTTTGCCGGAATGCTTGAGCTATTCACTCCATCTACTACAAAAGAGATAGTTGGCACACGAAATTGACGGTCAGCTTTTGATTGACCAATTACTCGCACATTAGATTTGCTGTTGAGGTAATTTAGCAGGCGATCGCTAATATGTTCTTCATGCATGCTAATTAAATCAAACGCCTGTACCATTTGATTTCTCAAATCAGGTGCAGTTTGATTGCCGTAGTGCAGTTGTGCTAACTCACTTAAATAATCACATAAACCCAACATCCCATAACTCAATTCAAAATTGACATTCCCTAACTGAAATTTATAAGGTATATCTGTTTGCTCAATAAAATAATGATTAAGTCCAGGTAATCTTAATAAATGCTCTTCTTTGCCATAAAGTAAAGCATGATGTGGCCCATAGACTTTATAACAACTCAAAGTATAAAAATCAACATCCAAATCTTGGACATCAATTAATCTATGGGGTGCATAAGCTACACCATCGACACAAATCATCGCCTTGCGATCGTGTACAAATGCAGCAATTTCTTTAATAGGATTGATTGTTCCCAAAACATTAGAAGCATGAGTCAAGGCTACTAGTTTTGTACGCTGACTCATCAATGGTTCTAAATCTTCTAAATGAAGTTCCAAGGTATCTGGGCGAATTTGCCACACTTTAACCTTCATTCCTTGTTTTTCAAGAGCAACCCAAGCACCAATATTGGCCTCATGGTCACAATTAGTAACAATAATTTCATCACCAGGGGTAAAGGTTTGACCCAAACAAATCGAAAGAACTTTCAACATCATTGTGGTAGATGGGCCCATAACCACTTCTTTATAAGAATTGGCATTAATGAAAGTAGCCATCCCCCTAGTTGCTAAAGCCAATCGTTCTCCTGCAAGTTGAGAAACTGCATAAGAAGCTCCCAACTGGACATCAGAAGTCAGAAGAAACTCGCTAATTCTATCTACTACTTTTTTCAGGGTTTGTGATCCGCCAGCATTATCAAAAAAAGTCCATTCACCAGCTAGGGCGGGAAAATATTGCCGAACTTTATCAAGATTCAGGAGCATAGTATAAGTTTTTAGAGAATGTTCTTTATCTTTACCCTAGCCTACCTTTTGGCAAGCCGCCCAGAGAGCATCTACATTCTCTCTTGATGTTTACAGCTTGTTGTGCCAGTCTTCTGACTCTGCAATAATCTCTCTATAGGGGGTATATTTGGAGACTCAAAGAAGATATTACTAAAATATAGTAGTTCCAGAATAGGTAAAGTATAGAAAAAAATAATTAACCACGGATAAACACGGTTACTCATAAAGACAAAGCATTGCCGTGTACCTCATTCAAGTGAGAATCACTATATCTAAGTTATTGTAAGGATTAATGTCTTGATTCTTCACAATTCTCGCCAGTTTTATTTGATAAATTTAAGGTAGAGTCAAAGCAACTATTGTTTTGATTCAGGTGAAGATCGTTGAAGCAAGAATCACGCGATTTTGAGTCGTGTGAGATTCAATGAAAACAAAGGAACGAGCTATGAACATTACGGTTGAATACGACATTGATGTTATCAAGAAAGAAGCACTTCAACTTGTTAAAAAGAGACTTGTTAACCGTCAGCAGCCAATTTATACCCTCTGTAAATATATTCATTATCGTGATTGGGTTAATTTTGAACTTGAGTTAGAAAAAAACGAATTTCTGCTTAGAGATAGAATTATCGATCTACTGAATCACGAATCGTGGGAAGATGATTGAGGCTACATCTAAAAGCTGAACCTTATTAGCAGCATTCCGATAAAATTAAAATTAAAAATTCATTTTCCAGCATTAAAAACCCTCGAATTAATTCGGGGGTTATAAACAAGAGATTATTAAAGTTAGCAACAAATATTTATAAAAGGGCGTCAGGACAACTCAGTCTTTTTAAGGATGGGATGAGAGACACCCCGACGCCGTTGACGGTTGACGGTTAACAGTCAATAGTCTTCCGTGTTATTCCATCCCCAGAGTAGGTTAGGTGTTTGAAAAGAAGAGAGAACCATAACTAGTACAGTCCAGTGTAAATAAACATAACACTTCCTATCAGCGACTTAGTATTAGGCAGACATCTCTTCTAACCCTATCCATTCGGTGATAGATTGCCATTGGCTTGCGTAAACAGTAGTATTTATACGTTTTTCTTTTTGAGGTTTGCTAGATATTTTACTTATGACAGCTTCGGTGAATGAACTGGATTGGTTCAGATTATAAACAGGCATTTCTTGCCAGCAGTGACGGCAAAACCAGTAGCTCTCTGCACCGCGGATATGCTCTAAAAGTAGATTTGAACAGCAAGGACAGTAATTCATATTTTTCTCAAATCCTGTTAATAAAAGTGTTATTGCAAATCAGGGCAGCCAGTTGACAAGCCCATAGATATTTAAAACTAGGTGTCTATATTTGGACTATAAGGTTTAAATATGAGGAACTTGTGAAGAAAGTTAAAACATTTAATAGTCTCGTATAAATTATATTTTTTCTTTAAGTAATATTCTCAAGAAGAGGCGGGGGAAATGCTCCCCATTGGTGTCAAACTAGCGTGAAACCCTTGTCAAAACGTGATATTTACTTATAGTTACTCACCGCGTTACCCCACCCTAACCCTCTCCTTTACAAGAGAAGGAAACTAGATTCCTTTTTCCCCCCAATACATCGGGGGGACTAAGGGGGGAACATGGGTTTGAGTCCCCCACTTCTATTTAGCAGTTCTCGTACCCTACGAGAAGCTAGCGCAATAGGTGGGGTTGAATCCCCGCCTGAACTATCCCCTTTGCTCCCTGCTCCCCTGCCTCTTTGTCAATATTTACACTCACCAATTAATTTCAGATTAACAAAACTACCAAAACCATCAATTAAGTTAATCTATTGGGATGGATCGTCTGCTATCTCTAATTTGACAATAGAATAAGTTTAGCGGCTTTAAAATTCTATCTACTTACTGGTTTAGTTACTAACTTACATTTTGTCCGCTTGTATTAGTGATTCTAATGTTTAAAGAGCGTATTTATCAATATAGTTAATCAACAGTTGATCGGTAGTTGATTGCACCAAAATAATTTCTGATTTTTAACAGTTTACTTTTTCTGGTTCTCACTAGCTTTTGCTAGTTTGTTTTGATATCAAAAAAGATCATTCAAATCGACTAATTAACCATGCAGATCAACGATCAACTGATTAATTTACCTAGCTTAAATCATGTTATTAATCGTTCTCCCTTAACGATTAATCCTAATAGTTTTGTAGTTGAAGCTATTGTCTTGATGAGCCAGGAAAGATCTAGTAATTATGCACCTACTAGTTTAAACTCGTCATTAGATTTAGGCTCCACAAGTGAACCATCTAGTTGTGTTTTGGTTTTGGAAGGAGCAGATTTATTAGGGATTTTTACTGAAAAAGATGTACTGAGACTTATAGCTTCTGGAATGGACTTATCCAAAGTGACAGTTGCTGAAGTGATGACGCAGCCAGTTGTTACCCTCAGACAATCAGAACCTGCGGATATTTTCATTGCTTTATCGTTATTGCGTCAGCATCAGACTAATTATTTACCCATTTTGGACGATCGCGGACAATTAGTAGGAATCATTACCCAGACTAGCTTGCTACAAGCCTTCGACATGGTAAAAATGGTTGGGGTCGTTGAAGGGTTGCAGCAATATTTACAAAAACCTAGAGATGAATTCAGGCAGGTTAATCAGTCAATTGAGATAGAGCAAGTCCGCTATCAAACTCAAAATAACTTAAGATTATGGGTTGAGACACAATCGGCTGAAATCATGCAAGTTAATCAGGAACTTCAGCAAGCCCTCGAAGAACTCCAGGTTGTGGAAGAAGAACTGCGTGAACAAAACGAAGAGTTGGCCGTTGCCCGTGAGCTAGTAGAATTGGAGCGCCAGCGTTACCAGGATTTGTTTGAATTCGCTCCAGATGGTTATTTGGTCACTGATACAGCAGGTATTATTCAAGAAGCTAACCGAGCAGCAGCCATTTTGCTGGGTGTACACCAAAAATATTTGGTGAACAAACCATTAATTTTATTTATTGCTCACCAAGACCGCAAGACTTTTAGCATTCAGCTAAATAATGAACAGCAGTGGGAAGCTTACCTAAAACCACGGGGAGGTACAGCTTTTCCGGCTAGTATTAGAGCCGCTGCCATGTACGATTCAGAGGGTAAGCAAGTTGGCTGGCGCTGGTTACTGTGCGATATTAGTGACCGCCAGCAGGCAAAAGAAAGGCTGTGTAAAGCTTACGAAGAGTTGGAACAACGAGTGGCAGAACGGACGGCAGAACTTGTTATGTCCAATATCCTATTGCAACAAGAAATTACTGAACGCCAACGCGCACAAGTTGCATTACACCAAAGCGAAAACCTCTATCGCCATCTCGTGGAAAGCCAAATTGACATAATTATTCGCATTGATTTGCAAGGGCAAATTACCTTTGCGAATGCGGCTGCTTGTCAAACTTTTGGCCGGAAAGAAGATGAGTTTCGTGGCCAGTCATTTTTCCAGTTTCTTCATCCAGATGACTTGCCTGAAGCGATGGAAGATATAACAAATTTAGAATCTTCATCCTATCCTTTGACTAATCGTGAGCGACGTGCATTCACAGTCAACGGTATCCGTTGGTTTCAATGGAATGCGATCGCAATTCATAATGACAAAGGAGAGGTTGTTGAAATCCAAGGGGTAGGCAGAGATATTACCGAACAGCAAGCGGCGCTACATGAACGCCAACTTGCAGAAGCAGCACTGCACCAAAGCGAGAAGAAATTTCGGACTTTTTCCGAAAACACCCACGCAATGATCTGGATTGGTAGCCTAGATTCATTTGACCCCTTGTACATTAGTCCTGCTTATGAGAAGATTTGGGGTCGATCTATCCAGGATCTGTTTGAGCAGCCAAAATCTTGGGTAGACATGGTTCATCCAGACGATCGCGATCAGGCCACGCAATCAATCGAGCAACTACTTAGTGGTAGTCAATCTATTTCAGTAGAATATCGGATTTTGCGACCTGATGGATCGGTGCGCTGGATTTGGAATCAAGGCTTTGCTGTCTATGATGACCAAGGAAAACTTAACTATTATGGTGGCTTTGTCGAAGATATCACCGAGCGCAAATTGTCCGAAGAATCACTGCGCCAGACTGAAGAGAAATTTCGCACTATTGCCGAAAATATCCACGCAGTCATTTGGATTGCTAGTGCAGATTCATTCCGAACCTTGTATGTTAGTCCGGCTTATGAGAAAATTTGGGGTCGCTCTTGCCAATATCTATTGGAGCATCCTGAGTCCTGGATAGAAACCATTCATCCAGACGATCGCGAGCGAACAACCAAAGCAGCAAAACAACAGCTTAATGGTGAATCCGCTTCAATAGAATATCGAATTTTGCGACCTGATGGATCGATGCGCTGGATCTGGGATCGGAGCTTTACTGTCTATGATGACCAAGGAAAAGTTCAGTACTATGGTGGCATCGCCGAAGATATTACCGAACGCAAACTGGCCGAAGAGTCACTCCAAGAAAGTGAAGCGCGATTGAGTTTAGCTACTGAAGCTGTTCAAATAGGGATATGGGATCGGAACCTGATCGCCAATACTGCTGTTTGGTCTGCCAATATGGGGCCACTTTATGGTCTGCCTGCCAACACCTTGTGTCCAACCTTTGAAGACTATCTTAATTTAGTCCATCCAGAAGACCGTGAATCTGTAGCTGCGAGTATAGATTGGATGATTAAGGAAGGAAAAGGATTTATAGAATATCGGATTGTCTGGCCCGACGGCAGCCTACACTGGTTAAACTGCAAAGGTCAGGTCTACTATAACGAAATCGGTCAGCCGATTCGGATAATTGGCACAAATAGGGATGTCACTGAGAGCAAACTGGCAAAACAAAAAATTTCCGAACAAGCCGCCTTACTTGATATCGCCACCGACGCTATATTAGTTCGAGATTTCCAGTCTCAACTCTTATTCTGGAATAAAGGTGCAGAGCGGATGTACGGTTGGCTTTCTACAGAAGTTATAGGAAAAGACCTCCAGGAGATTTTGTACTCAGCAGAAACTCAGCAGCAACTAGAAATACCCTTAAAAAGGGTAATTGAGAATGGCTCGTGGCAAGGCGAGTTATGTAAAGTTACCAAATCCGGTAAGGAAATTGTTGTAGAAAGTCGCTGGACATTGATGCGTGATGCTAAGGGAGAACCTAAATCTATCCTTACTGTTGACACTGACATCACCGAAAAGAAACAACTTGAAGAACAGTTTTTTCGCACCCAGCGATTAGAAAGCCTTGGTACTCTTGCAGGTGGTATTGCCCACGACTTGAACAATATATTGACACCAATTTTGGCTGCAGCTCAATTGCTACAGGGAACATTTTTCCAAGACGACCAAGAGCGTTCTGGGCAAATGTTGGCACTTGTAGAAACCAACGCCAAACGTGGAGCAGCTTTAGTGAAGCAAATCTTGTCCTTTGCGCGAGGATTTAAAGGAGAGCGGACACTTATCCAAATTGAATGCCTGATTTCAGAAATTATCCAAATTGCTAAACAGACATTTCCCAAATCTATTAAATTTTCCACGGTTATTCCAGAAGACATTTGGGCTATCACTGGAGACACCACACAACTGCATCAAGTGTTGATGAATCTGGTAGTAAATGCCCGCGATGCTTTACCGGATGGTGGCAATATCAAGATTTCTGTGGAAAACAAGTTTATTGATGAAGCTTATACCAGAATGAATCTCGATGCTAAAGTTGGGCCTTATATTGTGATTACCGTTGCAGATAACGGAATTGGCATACCACCAGACATATTAAATAGAATTTTTGAGCCATTTTTTACTACAAAAGATGTCAATACAGGTACGGGACTTGGCCTTTCAACAGCGCTTGGCATTATTAGAAGCCATGATGGTTTTATCAAAGTGTCTAACAATGTTATTAGTGGCAGCCAATTTGACTTGTTTTTACCAGCAGTAGCAGCAACCCAAGGCTTCAGCATAGAAGAGATGGATTTGCTACCAGGACAGAGAGAATTGATTTTGGTTGTAGATGATGAAACCCAAATTCGAGAGATTGCCACAATCATCCTGGAAAACCACAACTATAAGATACTAACTGCCAGTAATGGCATAGAGGCGATCGCACTTTATGCCCAACACAAGCATCAAATCAATGCCGTATTGATGGATATAATGATGCCGGACATGGACGGAATCACCGCTATTCGCACCTTGCAAAAAATAAACAACCAGGTTCAAATTATTGCCTGTAGCGGACTGAACTTAATGCAAGTTTTTGATCAAGCTGCTGATGCTAATGTGCAAGCAGTTTTATTAAAACCCTATACTGCCAAAGAATTATTAAGAAGTTTACACCACCTATTCAGAGGCTAGTACCGCAAGGCGGAAGTCAAAAGTCAAAAGTCAGTGCTGTCAATGCAATGGAACCTCGAATGCAAGCTATTGGTATATCTGTGCGCGTAAATGTGGTTGATTTGCAACTAGAAGGCGATCCAGAACGACTATATACAGGCGATCTTAAATGTGCTAGACAACACTATCAAACATTCAGTAACCGATTCTCTGGTGTTTATTTCTGGGTACAGCGAGAGTAAACAAGCAGTTGTGAAAATTTGAGACTAGGGAACAAGTATTAGTGAGGGTGATTTGCCCCGAATTTTTGAACAGTTTTATAGAACATATCCCTGCCGTAAAGGCAGTGGCAACGGTCTGGGGTTAGCGATCGCCAAGCGCATTGTAGAAGCTCATCAAGGCAGCATCACAGCCAACAGCGTCGCCAATCAGGGCGCAACTTTTACGATTTGCCTGCCGTTAAAAGCGATAGCAAATTTCAATCAGGAAGGAGATAGCCAGGAGTAATAGGTTGTTACTCTGGGCCAGGGGAGGCATTCCTCGCCCCCTGCTCCCTGCCCTCTACCCCCTGCCCAATCCCTTATACTTTGATGATTTCCTCACAAGTTCCTCAAATTGCTTTGCTAAATTTAGAGCCTGAGCAACGTCGGCAAAATGGGGTTAATCCGGCTGATGAACATTATTAGGAAAATTAATGATGAGTTAGCGATCGCTGGACAAATTACACTAGATCAGCTGAAACAAATCGCTGATGAGGGTTATCAGTCTGTACTGAACCTACGTTTGCCCGACGAACCAGGCTTGCTGGCTAATGAACAGGAGAAAATAGAGCATTTGGGATTGTACTACGTTAACTTCCCAACAAAACCTGAAGACATTAATCATCAAGTTACGTTCCAGATATATCAGATGATCACTGAACTACGCAAACCGATTCTGATACATTGCGATAACTCAATTCGTTCAGCCGCAATAGTATTGTTGTATATCTGCATCAAGCAGGGAATAACATTTGAAAAAGCCCTGCAAAAAGTTATTAAATTAGGGTTGATAAGCTGATGCGCGCCTAAATTGTATAAACACTCTTTACGGTCTTAACTGTTAACTGTTGACGGTTATCAGTCATCGATCATCAACCTTCATGTAAATGTTCAAGTTAAATGCGTAACAGCTTATAGCTATCAACTCTTAATTTAATTTCAGTTCTATCTCTGTGAAAGCCAATGCTGTTCAGCCTCATCTCTTGATTGATCGCTCATTCCATAGATTTGAAGCTATTGTAACTTTTCATCCTAGAGCTAGACGCGGCTGGTCTTCATGGTCATATACCATTTAAGTAGGAATCTGCCTCACAGAACTGGAGACTGAAAAAAAATGAGGTCGTGACCTAACTAAAGTTCTGGTATTCGTCATCATGTATGAACTAGTTCAAGCTGTCTTCAACGGTGATGAAAAAACTGCTCTACATCAGTTGATTTATACGTTGAGTGCTTCAGGTAAGCATTACTTCCTGAGAAATGAAATTTTACAAGCTTTTACCGATTACTGTCATCAATCCCAAAAGCCAGCCTATTTTTACTACTCTTCTTCTGTTGGCAAACTGATACAGTACACCCACGAAATAATTCTTGAAGAAGAAAGTATTTGGTTCGTGGTTCGCCCCAGGATTGCTAGTCAGGAAGCTTGGAAACTGACAGCCGATTTTAAGAGTTTCAAGCAGATGACGCCTCAAACGCTGCTAGATGTTAGAGATCGCCTAGTCAACCGCTACGAACCTCACATTCTCGAAATCGACCTCCACCCTTTCTACGAAAGTTCTCCAAGAATCGACGACCCCAGAAATATTGGTCAAGGTTTAGCCTTCCTCAACCGTTACCTGTGCAATCAATTGTTGACTGACCCCCAATATTGGGTAGAAATGTTATTTCAAGCATTACAGGGGTTGCAAAATAATGGGATTCGGCTGCTGTTGAGCGATCGCATTCCTTCTGGTATTCACCTAGCTAAACAAATTAAGCTAGCGCTGAAATTGCTGACTGAGCTTGAGCCTGATGAACCTTATGAAAAATTTCGCTTCGATCTTCAAGAACTCGGCTTCGAGCCGGGTTGGGGTAACACTGCGGCGCGAGTTTCCGAAACCCTAGAACTCCTCGACCGACTGATTTACTCCCCAGAACCTGGCATCTTAGAAACATTTGTGGCTCGCGTCCCCGCCGTCTTTCGCGTCGTCCTCATTTCCATCCACGGCTGGGTTGGACAGGAAGATGTTTTAGGAAGAGATGAAACACTCGGCCAAGTTATCTACGTCCTTGAACAAGCCCGCAGCTTAGAAAACGAACTGCGTGAACAAATCCACCTCGCTGGTCTCGACGTGCTGGGTATGGAGCCACATGTGATTATTCTCACCCGGCTAATCCCTAACTGCGAAGGAACATTTTGCAACCTGCGCTTAGAAAAAGTCCAAGATACTCAAAATGCTTGGATATTGCGCGTTCCTTTTAGTGAATTCAATCCTGAAATTACCAACAATTGGATTTCTAAATTTGAGATTTGGCCTTATTTAGAAAACTTTGCTCTAGATGCAGAAAAAGAATTACTAGCTCAATTCCAAGGCAAACCTGATCTTCTTATTGGCAACTACAGCGACGGTAACTTAGTAGCCTTTCTTTTATCTCGGCGGATGAAAGTTACCCAGTGCAATATTGCCCATTCCTTGGAAAAACCTAAATATCTATTTAGTAATTTATATTGGCAAGATTTAGAAGATCAATATCACTTCTCGGTACAATTTACTGCTGATTTAATTAGCATGAATGCAGCCGAATTTATTATCACATCATCCTATCAAGAAATTGTCGGCACACCTGACACCATAGGCCAATACGAGTCGTACAAATGCTTTACGATGCCGCAGCTTTATCATGTGGTTGATGGGATTGATTTGTTTAGTCCTAAATTCAACTTAGTACCACCGGGAGTAAATGAAAATATTTTCTTTCCCTATAGCCAAAAAGAAAACCGAGATTCTAACCTTCGCACACAAATTCACGACCTCCTCTTTACCCGCGAAGACTCCCAAATCTTTGGTCATTTAGATCACCCTGATAAGCGACCAATCTTTTCCGTTACTTCCATCAGTTCAATCAAAAATTTGGCGGGATTAGCTGAATGCTTTGGTCAAAGTCAGGCGTTGCAAGAGCATTGTAACCTGATCCTTTTCAGTAGTAAACTGCATCCCGGTGAAGCTACAAACCCAGAAGAAGCAGAAGAAATCCAAAAACTCCACGATATTATTGAGCAATATCATCTCAAAGGCAAGATTCGCTGGGTGGGGATGCGTCTCCCTAGCAGTCACCTCGGCGAAGCCTACCGAGTAATTGCAGATTCTCAGGGAATTTATGTCCACTTTGCCCTCTTTGAATCCTTCGGTCGGTCTATTTTGGAAGCGATGATTTCCGGCTTACCAACTTTCGCTACTCAATTTGGCGGCTCTTTAGAAATTATCGAAAACCAAGAGAATGAATTTAATCTTAATCCTACAGACTTAGAAGGAGCAGCAAAGAAAATCTTAGGATTTGTTGACCAATGTAAAACTCATCCTGACTATTGGCAGGAAGTTTCAGAATGGATGAGTCTGCGAATTCATAATAGATACAATTGGCATTTACATAGTAAGCAATTACTACAGCTTGCTAAGATATTTAGTTTTTGGAACTTTGTTGCTCCAGAAAATAACGAAGCCAGAGATCGCTATATGGAAACCTTATTTCATCTCATTTATAAACCTAGAGCCGAAAAGATGTTGGAAAAACATAAGGGGGGATGAGGGGATGAGGGGATGAGGGGATGAGGGGACAAGGGGACAAGGGGACAAGGGTAATTAGAGACTAATTTATAACCTTAGAACTCCGTTCATCCACCTCAGAACCTCGTTCATCCACCTCTGAACTGGATGAATCCACTTCAGAACTCCATTCATCTCCCTTAAAGACAGATGAATCTATCTCTGAACCGGATGAATCCACCTTTGAACTAGATGAATCCATCTCTGAACCGGATGAATCCACCTCTGAACTAGATGAATCCACCTCTGAACCGGATGAATCCATCTCTGAACTCCGTTCATCCACCTCTGAACTCCGTTCATCCACCTCTGAACTGGATGAATCCACCAAATTTCCCAATTCCCCATTCCCTACTCCCTACTCCCTACTTATGCAAACAAAAGGTCATTCTCGTAATTTTATCTACACAGACTGGATCTTAATCGAAACCCAGTTTGACCCCGATCAATTACACTCTAAAGAAACCGTCTTTACAATCGGCAATGGATACCTGGGAACAAAAGGTAGTTTTGAAGAAGGTTATCCTCATGCATTGCCAGCTACTTTTATCCACGGTGTCTACGACGATGTGCCGGTGGTGTACACTGAACTGGCAAATTGCCCTGACTGGCTACCTCTGGTAGTGATTGTAAATGGCGATCGCTTCCGTCTCGATCAAGGTGAGATATTGCGCTATGATCGGCAGCTTGATTTACGCTACGGACTTCTCAGCCGTTACTTGCGTTGGCGCTCTCCCAGTGGAAACACTATAGATATTAACTTTGAACGCTTTGCTAGTTTTGCAGATCAGCATGTGTTGGCGCAACGCTGTCATTTAACGCCAGTAGATTTTGATGGGGTAATCGAAGTTCAGGGAAGTATCAACGGCTATCCAGAAAACCAGGGTTTTAATCACTGGGAAGGGCTAGATCAGGGCAAGACTGACCAAGGAATCTGGTTACAACGCCGCACCCGCCACTCCCGGATTGAAATCGGTATGGGCGCAACCATGAAAATATTAGGCACTGAAGCATCTTTGCAAGTCAGTACCGCACCTGGTTATCCAACCTTGAGCATGAACTACCTGGCTAAATCAAAACAGACCGTAACGGTAGAAAAAATAGTGACAGTTTTTACCTCGCGGGAGACTGAGACACCAGTTTCAGCAGCTACAGAAAAACTCGCGCACCTGCCAGACTACGCAACACTACTAAGAGCTAATGAGCAGGCATGGGATGAGGTGTGGCAGCAAAGTGACATCCTCATTGAAGGGGATAGCACAGCTGCTTTTGCTGTTCGCTACAATTTATTCCAGCTACTGATTGCTGGGTCACGCCATGATGACAAGGTGAGCATTCCTGCTAAAACTCTTTCTGGGTTTGGCTATCGCGGTCATATCTTTTGGGATACAGAAATTTTTATGCTGCCCTTTTTTCTGTTTACCCAACCAGCGATCGCCCGAAATTTACTCAGTTACCGTTGGCACACCTTACCAGGAGCTAGACGTAAGGCTTCCCACTACGGATATAAAGGGGCAATGTTTGCCTGGGAAAGTGCTGATACCGGAGATGAAGTGACACCACGTTGGGCACTGGGAGATGATTTTTATGGTGAAGATGTGCGGATTTGGTGCCGCGATCGCGAAATTCATATTAATGCAGATATCCCCTACGCCGCTTGGAACTACTGGCAAACCACTGGTGATGATGAGTGGATGCAACAGCGCGGCGCAGAGATTATTTTGGATGCCGCTATTTTTTGGGGTAGCCGGGTAGAATTCAATCCTGAGCTACAACGGTATGAAATTCGGGGAGTGATCGGTGTGGATGAATACCATGAATTCGTCCACAATAACGCCTTTACAAATCGCATGGCGCAATGGCATCTAGAGAAAGCGATCGCAGTTTATGATTGGTTGGCTCACAACTTCCCCGAACGAGCTAATGAACTAGAACAGAAACTAAAACTCACTCCACAAGAGCGATCGCACTGGCAAGATATCATCGCCAAAATCTTGTTTCTCCATGACCCATCAACAGAACTAATCGAGCAGTTCGAGGGATTTTTCCAATTAGAAGATATCAACTTAGCAGATTACCAAGGGCGCGATCGCTCCATGCAAGTCATCTTGAGTATTGAGAAAACCAATAAATGTCAAGTAATCAAGCAGCCAGATATCTTGATGCTGCTTTATTTAATGCGGGAATCAGCAGATTTCCCCTACAACGAAAAAGCAGTACAGACCAGCTGGGACTACTATGCACCCCGCACAGACATTACTTATGGTTCGTCCCTTGGCCCAGCAGTTCACGCCATTTTAGCTTCCGATTTGGGCAAATCAGCAGAAGCTTACGAAGTGTTTATGCAGGCGTTAATGGTGGATCTTGAAGATAACCGAGGTAACACCAGCGATGGAATTCATGGTGCTACTGCTGGTGGCGTTTGGCAAGCTGTAATTTTTGGATTCGGCGGCATTCAACTAACCGAAAATGGCCCCGTAGCCAACTTCCATCTGCCTGATGGTTGGACGCGCCTAAAATTTAAACTGCATTGGCGCGGAAAATGGCACGACTTCGATCTACGCAAAGAACAAGTCACCCAAGATATAACTCGTCAACTAGAATATCTCCAACTTTCCCTCTCCCCAAATCCCCCAAATTTCCCCTCAAAAGCTTCTCAACACCAAACTTCTCCCCCTGCCTCCCCTGCTCCCCCATCTCCCCCACTCCCCACTCCCCACTCCCCACTCCCCACTCCCCTAACATCCAACATCCAAGGATTCATCTTCGACCTAGATGGTGTGCTAACAGATACAGCAGAACTCCATTATCAGGCTTGGCAAAAGCTAGCAGATGAAGAAGGTATACCCTTTAATCGGCAAGCTAACGAAGCGCTGCGGGGTGTATCCCGTCGTGCTTCTCTGATGCATATTATTGGAGATAGACCATATTCGGAAGCACAAATAGAGGAGATGATGGAGCGTAAAAATAGCTACTATGTGGAATTGATCCAAAACATGACATCCAAGGATTTATTACCAGGTGCGATCGCTCTCTTGGATGACCTGCGACAAGCTGGGATTAAAATCGGTATTGGTTCAGCTAGCAAAAATGCCCGGACAGTAATCGAGCGATTGGGCATTGCCGATAAAGTAGATGCGATCGCTGACGGTTATAGTGTACAGCAACCTAAGCCAGCACCCGACCTATTTCTATACGCAGCCAAGCAACTAGGACTCGAACCAGCGCAATCTGTAGTTGTAGAAGATGCCGCAGCAGGCATTGAGGCGGCTCTAGCCGGTGGTATGTGGGCAATAGGACTCGGCCCCGCCGAACGAGTTGGAGCTGCTCATATTGTTTTACCCAGCTTAGAAGGAGTCACATGGGCAGACTTAAAAGCTAAATTAAGCAATATTGCCAGACAAAAAGCTTGCTCTTTCTGAATCTTTACCCCTTTTTTAAGGGGGTCGCCGTAGGCGGGGGGATCTTATCCCAACCTATTGCGTGCTACAATATATGCTTTTTAGGTCAGAATATCCAACAGAATTGTGAGGAATAACACCTTTATTCTGTTTTAATAACTAATAACTGTTAACTTCAAAAGCTAAGATCGTCTAAGTACGGAATCTAAAACAAAACGCAAGTTTAGATATCCAAATTAGGAGTCAGAGCGTGAATTTGGACGAATTAGCCTTACAGATACAGAATATGCGTAAGCGCGTCGCCCTTTTGCAACGCCAGAGTGAACAGGAAAAAACACAGGAAGATATTGAAGTTGTCACCGCAGTATTAAAAGAAGTTCACTTAGCTTTGGAAGAACTGCAAAGAGCTAATGAAGACCTACAGCAGCAGAATGAAGAATTATCCAACACTCAACAATCTTTGGTAGCACAACGTCAACGCTACCAGGAATTATTTGAGGAAGTACCAGACGCTTATTTTGTGACTGATACAAAAGGGTTAATTCAAGAAGCTAACTCAGCCGCCACAACTCTGCTCAACATTTCTAAAAGTGCTTTGTTGGGTAAACTCCTAGGGATTTATGTGCTTGAGAAAGAAATAATTGCTTTTCATCTGAAACTAAATCATCTGCGCGATCATGCCGAAATTCCAGACTGGAAAATGCAAGAGTGGGAAGTAAACCTAAGACCACATAACAGAACGCCAATTATTGCTGCGGTTAAAGTGGTTGCTATCCGTAATCAACAAGGTAAGTTAGTTGGTTTGCGCTGGATATTACGGGACATTAGCGAAAGCAAGCGAACCCAAGGCAAGCTGCAATGGGCAGAACAGGCTATGCGACAAGCGCTTGCCAGAGAAAGGGAGTTTAGTGAGCTTAAATCCCGCTTGCTCACCATCACCTCCCATGAGTTTCGCACCCCTTTGGCTACTATCCACTCTTCTGCGGAATTACTAGAATATTATCGCCATCTATGGAGCGACGAGCGACAAAATACCCACCTGCGTCGCATTCAAAAATCAGTTATGCACATGACCCAGTTGTTGAATGATGTATTGGTACTGAGTCAGGATGAAACAAGTAAGTTAGAGTTTAATCCAAAACCCCTGAATTTAGTTGAGTTTTGCCGCGATTTGTTAGAAGAAGTAGAACAGAGCGATCGCTCACAACATGCGATCGCTTTTAGCAGTAAGTGCCAATGTACCCCAGCTAACTTAGACGCAAAACTACTGCGGCAAATCTTGAGTAATTTATTCTCGAATTGTCTAAAATACTCTCCCATTGGTAGCACAGTTAAGTTTTCTGTCACCACTGCCAACGAGCAAGCCATATTCCAGACTCAAGATTCTGGTATTGGCATTCCTCCTTCTGACATTGAACACATCTTTGAACCCTTTCATCGTGCCAGTAATGCAGTTAATATCCCAGGAATGGGGTTGGGAATGTCCATCGTCAAGCAGGCTGTAGATTTACATGGCGGCGAAATTTTTGTCGAAAGTGCGATCGGTGCAGGAACTACCTTTACAGTTATTCTGCCATTTTCGACAAATTTACATATATAGCGGTTTGCAATAATCCTGCTTTTATTTCTCACGGGTTTGCTTTTGAATGAATGTTGTTGAAGACTGTACAATAATCAATCACTTTTATTTATTGAATTAAAAATAAAATATAATTGCTTCTATCCTAAAAGATCTTTAAACTGGAGTTAGCCGGTCGACAATAAGTTGTTTGTAAAGTTTTTCTTAACAGTAGCTTAGAAAAACCAACTCAAATACTTTGTATATTTAAGTGTGAGTTTAAAATATTACACCTGTGGTAATCTCTAACAAATCAGAATACGCACTTCTAGCCCTGTTAGAGTTAGCAACCTGCTACCCTAACGGTGAAGCCCTGCAAATTCGGGAGATAGCGGTCTTACAAGACATACCAAACCGCTATTTGGAACAACTTCTGGCCACATTAAGACGTGGAGGTTTAATTAAGAGTATACGCGGAGCCAAAGGTGGCTATGTTCTGGCACGAGATCCCGGAAAGATTACAGTGTTAGATGCTTTTAGCTGCATGGAAGGCTCAGATATTGTTGTCTCCAATTGTGAGCCAACTCCCAACACGGTGGAAGGTGAGCTAATTCAGGAAGTCTGGCAGGAAGCACGTCAGGCTGCTAACTCAGTTTTAGAAAAATATACACTCCAAGACCTTTGTGAACGAAGATCAATGCGAAAGCAGAAGGAACTCATGTATTACATTTAGAAAGCATGAAGTAGGAAAATTTTCATTTTTAATATGAATATGAAAGTAATAACCTGTGAGGCTGTTATATGCCTGAAGTCAATTCTCAACAGCCCATAAATAGTGCCGCTACTCTTGTGGAGAGTTATGCAGCAGGAAAACGGGACTTTAGTAAAGCAGAACTGAGTAATGCTGATTTGCAAGGGATTAACTTGAAAGGTTCTGACCTCAGTTATGCTGACTTGAGTGAAGCTAACCTGAGTGACGCAAATTTGAGGGGAACTGATCTGAGTTTTGCCGATCTTGGTCAAGCTAATCTGAGGGATGCCGATCTTAGGGGAGCATTGTTGATGTCAGCGAATTTCCGCCAAGCCGATCTCAAAGGAGCGAATCTGGAAAAAGCAGACTACGATCGCAGCACCCATTTTCCCCAAAATTTTGACCCAGTGAAAGCAGGTATGCAGATTAAATCTGAAGATTGATGAGAGAGAAATACTACCATCTGCCTCCTGCCTTTTTCACTGCTCGTACTTGCCTCAAGATAGAAGATATTTTTCCTAAAAGAGTTGTATTTTATGGAAAAGCCTATCTATGAGGTTGACAATGGAGGCGAAAAGTGTAACCCCCAGCCGACGCGCACCGTTAATTACTGCTGGAATTTTTCTTGGTGTAGGTCTTGGAGGGTTTATTGATGGAATTTTACTGCATCAGCTCCTCCAGTGGCATCATATGCTTAGTAATGTTCGGCCTCTGAACAACACGGCGAATATAGATTTAAACATGGTATGGGATGGGTTATTTCATGCCTTGGATTGGGTATTTACCGTGATCGGAGTTGTCTTGCTATGGCGTGCTGGAAGACGTGATGATGTTCTTTGGTCATCACAGACCTTTATTGGTTCAATATTGATTGGTACTGGGTTGTTTGACTTCGTTGAAGGTTTAATTGACCACCAAATTCTCGGTATCCATCATGTAAAATCAGGCCCAAATGAATTAGCTTGGGATCTAGGATTTCTTGCATTGGGTGCGCTACTTATTGTTATCGGCTGGATGATAATAAAAAAGGAGCCAGTAGTCAAAAGTCATTAGTCAAGCGATCGCAATAGTTTTACCGTCAAGTTAACTACCGTGAAACTTCCCATAGTCAGAAAAAGCGAGAGATAGGCACAAAGACTTATCCTCGCTTTTTGATTACCTAAGCTGTGAGAGTTGCGATCGCCTTTTCCACAGATTCCAAGGCAGTGTTTACTTCCGCTTCTGTGACAATTAGCGGTGGCACAAACCGGACAACTTTTGGCCCGGCGGGTACCAGTAATACGCCCTCCTGAATAGCAGCATTGACAATATCTGCTGCGGTTAGTTGAATATTGGCTCGCAACTCCAAACCGTTGATTAAACCCCAACCTCGAACTTCACCAATGTGCTGAGGATATTTAGCTGCGATCGCTTTTAATCCAGTTCGCAACTGTTCACCCCTGTCTTGCACATTCTGCAAAATATTTTCCCGTTCTAATGTCTGGCAAACACTGAGTGCTACACCACACACAAAAGGATTTCCGCCAAAGGTGCTGGCGTGTTCCCCTGCTTGAAAAACATCACAGAATTTCTTGCTCATCATTGCACCGATGGGGATACCGCCACCTAAGCCTTTGGCACTAGTGAAAATATCCGGTTCAACGCCGAGATGTTCGTAAGCCCATAATTTGCCGCTACGCCCCATGCCAACTTGCACTTCATCGAAAATCAATAAAATGCCAGTTTCATCGCAAATCTGCCGGAGCTTTTTGAAATACGCAACATCTCCCGGACGCACGCCGCCTTCTCCTTGCAATGGCTCAATTAGAATTGCTGCTACACGGTAATCACCTTCATCCAACTCGCTAATCGCCACTTCTACAGCGTTAATATCGTTGTAATTTACGTAGTGGAAACCAGGAACCAAGGGATCAAAATACTTTTGATACTTTGGTTGTGCAGTGGCGGTAATCGTTGCCAAAGTCCGCCCGTGAAAACTGGCATTGGCGGTTAAAATAATTGGTTTTTCAATGTCTAATACTGTGTGAGCATATTTCCGCGCCAGTTTGATTGCAGCTTCGTTAGCTTCAGCTCCAGAGTTGCAGAAAAATACGCGATCGGCACAAGAATGATCAACAAGCCATTTTGCCAATTCACCTTGTTCAGGAATGTAGTACAAATTAGAGACATGGTGCAGCTTCTGGATTTGGCGTGTCACCGCTTCTACCATAACTGGGTGGGCGTGTCCCAAAGTACAAGTGGCAATTCCTGCTACAAAGTCCAGATATTCGCGCCCCTGTGTATCCCAAACCCGGCATCCTGCACCCCGTTCTAGGGCTAAGGGAAACCGACCGTAGGTAGACATGACAGCTTCATTAAAGCTATCTACATCAAAGGGATTAGATGCTACAGACCCTGAATCTGGGGGGATGGGGGCTTGGTCCACGAGAGTTTGTAGGCTCACTACCGCTCCTCCTGAAAGTTTTTCATTATATAGTTATTTACTAGTTTCCTAGAAATCCCTAAAAAATACTTTTTATTTAGCACAACTCGTACTTCTTCCTAAGCTAACGCTTATATCACCTCAAAGACATGGCAGTTGTGAAAAAAATTTTGTATTCAACGCTTGAGCAAGAGTATGAGCGACAGGCAATTTGCGTAGGTGCAGCCGACGTTGCAAAACAGTGGGATAAATTAGGGCAAGCAGGCGAGGCTGCACTTCTCTACGAACGCGAACTGCGTGTCGCACGCGTCGCTTGCTTCCCCAAAGGGATACGACTACGCTCAGTGATCGGGAAGCAGGGAGGAAATTTTGGGAGTGTCAAGAAGCCTGAAATCTCTGCTTGGAATTATTTTTCTGTGATTTTCAGCTCATCAATATTCCAAAAAGTTGATCCCAAGGCAGAAAATTTGATGGGATTGACACGTTCACGCACCGCTTGAACGAGATTGGATTTACAAGGCAGAATATCGGTAACTGTTCAGCAACGATTTGCTGAAATTTGCCATAAATCGCCTTGCGCTTACTCTCATCTAGTTCTTTAAATCCTGCGCCAAAAAGACTGTCAATTTCTCTCTCCCATTCAGAAACTACCCATCCTTGAAGTGGGGGTTTTCCTGGCGGAGTACCTTGGTTGAACTGATGAAATGAGCCTTGGCTAGTCCAAAATAAAGATAGAAGATTAGGTTCAACATCTGCACCGGGAACACCAAATGCACCTACATAACAATCCCAATCTCGACGAGAGAGTAGCTTTTGCAATACTACGTTAAATTTTAGGAGTATAGAGTTCATATTATTAGTTTGGATAACTTGTAGTTTGAATGTACTAAAAAACACAAATGCGATAAAGTTAGTACAAAACTAAAAAAAGTAGGCTAAAAGTACTATTTTTACGTCATTCTCAACACTTGAGCAAAAATATCAACGTATCCAAAAGGAGTTAATGGTTGGGGCGATCGCTCTTGGCGGTGTTTTCTTCATTGGCACTTTGTGGTACTCGTTAGTGGAGGGCTGGTCATGGGAAGATGCAGCTTACATGACAGTGATCACTTTAGCGACTGTGGGATATGGAGAGACACACCCACTAAATAGCCGAGGACGACTGTTTACCATTGCCCTGATTTTGTTAGGTGTAGTCAATATCGGTTACATTGTCAACAGATTTACAGAAGCGATCATTCAAGGCTACTTTCAAGAAGGAATTCGGCTACAGCAACAGAGGCGGTTAATGGAATCCCTAACGGAACACTATATCATTTGTGGATTTAGCCGGACTGGTCGTCAAATTGCCAAAGAATTTCGGGCAGAAGCCGTACCTTTTGTAGTGATTGATTCGGAGATAGAATCTGTACAAAGGGCACAAACAGAAGGTTACACAGCATTCCAAGGTGACGCTACCCTAGATGACACACTTTTGAAAGTTGGTATTGAACGGGCGATGTGTATCGTTGCAGCACTCCCTTCTGATGCCGAAAATTTATACATTGTTTTATCAGCTAAAACACTGAATTCGGGAATTAGGGTGATTGCACGCGCAAGTACAGAAGAGGCTTTGCAGAAGTTACGACGCGGTGGTGCAGATGAAGTCATATCCCCCTATATTACTGGTGGGAAGCGCATGGCTGCTGCGGCGCTCAGACCCCAAGTATTGGACTTTGTAGACGGGATTTTGACAGGTGCAGACCGCCAATTGTATATGGAAGAATTTTTACTCGACCCGGCTTTTTGTCCCTTTGTGGGTCAAAGTTTGCAAAAAGCGAGATTGCGATCGCAATCTGGGGCATTAGTTTTGGCAATTCGCCGCCTTGATGGAACTTTAATCGGTGGTCCCACTGGTGATACAGTCTTAATGCCGGGCGATCGGCTAATTGGTATGGGTACAGCAGAGCAATTACGTAGCCTTAACCAAATTCTCGGCCCAATTGGTTCTCAGCAATTGCGTAAACCTAAGAATAATAGCTGATACCATAAGGGGAGATTAGGGGTTCTCGTTCGGATGTGGCTGCACAGCTAGCTATACCCCCTAAGCATAACTCGTATTTTGTTCAATAACTGTCCATCAATATCAGTGATTGCGGCTTATAGTCTATTGAACTCAAACCTCCTCTAGCCACTCCAAAATACTAAATTTACTCTCTACTAAACCTTTATATACTAAAGCTTCTGGTGTCATAGACTGAATCGCAGCATACAGCTTAGACCGTAACACTGGATCTTTTTTAACTACACCACAATCTCTAAAATAAGTACGAATACTAAAAAGCGCCGCTTCACACTCTGGTAGTCCCCAAATAACTTGTCGCTCAATTCGCAGATAAAGCTGGGGATGTTGTGAATCAAAGCTTCTACCTTGCCATTGGCTAACTGAAACACCAAGCGGCGGTTCGGGATGGTGGTTAAGGCGGGTATCGGTACTCAAACCCCAAGCAAAGCGCACCATCGGTTTCTGAGTAATCATTGTATTAGCGATCGCACCTGCACGCCGATTAATTTTTTCCATCCCAGCCACAGGTGCATGAATTGTGGCGAAATCCTTACCAATTTTCTCTTCAGCTGACCAGTGGTTAGGATAGCAGAGATGAACTGCACCCAGCCAGTTGCTACCATCATCAGAACGACAGATAATTGTCAAGTCTTCTTGTACCTGTGCTGCAAGTGCATCAAGGGTAGAGGCGTAAGCTGGAACAACAGAACTACCCTCAACTTGCTGTAACTGCAACTCTGCATCTAAATAGAGAGTTTCTTTGGTAAGTTGGCTGTGGAATTTTAGAGTGTTATCTATTGACTTTTGGTAGTGAAAATGCTGTGGGTGTTCTTGGATGAGGCGATTAATTATTAAACGAGCAATCGCACCTGCCACAGTTTTAGAATAATTACAGGTTTGGTAGTACTTGTCCAACCGTTCCCCACGGGCTAAAAGTTTAGCTTGGCGATAGTGGGCGAAATTATCATCAATTTGAAATACCTGCTGATCAGCCTGAGCGTTACCAAAACATGAACCAAAAGCCATCATCCCCGGCTTGACTTCGTAGCGTCCACTCATGAGAGGGAAGTAGCAAGCCGCACTATTAGAGGCTTCGACTGTCCTAGCTTCCTGAAAGAATTTGTTTGGAGACACAGGTGCTGCTATGCGTCTTTACATATCAATTTTTAATATACATGAAGGGGTGAGAAAGTAATAACCAATGACCAATGACCAATGACAAATAACTAATAATCAATTTCTTTCCACCCATGCATGGATGCTATGCCTTTTGTAACCCATTCGATCACAATTGGGGGAGCTTCTGATATCAAGATGCTAGGATAAACTGCTGTACCCCAATCGGGATGAATTAACACACAGCATTGATTTTTAATCACTGGATAGTTAAGTAAAGCTTTGACAACTGCTGTGTCATCGTGGGGAATTGCACCAGGATGAGACAGTAAAGGATAGCCTGTACGAGGGTCAATTAAGTCTGTTAAATAACCGCGATCGCGCAGATTAAATGCTAAATCACAGCCAAATCTCATAAACTTTTCTCGCAAGCGTTCTTTCTCTGACTCTACTTTTGCTGTCTTTTCGACTAATTGATAACGCGATTGCTGCAAGACAATCACTACTCGTAAAAATGGCTGCCGTTTCCAATCTGGTAATATCCGTTCGCAGTTGGCACAGATATATTGACTGGGAGCATGAATTGAAATTTGAACCGCTTGTCCCGTTTCGCCAACTAAATTAATGGGACAGGCTTGCTCCGAAGTGTAAACTTTGGGATAGTTCACTAAATTGATTCGGCTTATACAAGTTTTTTAATTTAATCTACGGTATAGATGATACATCTTAAAAGTTCAGAAAAATCATCATTTTCCTATAATAAGTTACTTTTTTTAGAAGTAGTTGCTAATAATTTGATAATTTTAATCCGAATTTTATCCTTTATTAACCTGTCCTCATGGAATTTGCTGCGATCGCTGTAGGTATTGGCATAAATGCAGCGTGTGTTAGACAAGCGATACCTATGGCAAGATACGCCTACACTCCTGCAATCTGTTCGATCAAAATCCCAAAAAATTACCTCTGTCTCTACCAATTCTCTGTAAACTTGCACTTAATAATTGCTCCTTTTCACTTGGCGTACTTGGCGGTTCGTTTAATAAATTATTAAGTGCAGCCTCATAGCGAAATGATATCAGACGATTTGCAGTCAAAAGCAAAATGGTCTAACTCTCAGCGAAGCTAGATTAAACAGCTATCTGGTAAGGCAATGCGCGTCGCAATTTCGCCCAAAGGTGAGCAAAAAAGACACAGGTAATCTTGTCTGCTTAGAAAAATTAAGCTCTTAGCCTAGTTTCCATAGCACTCAATTAACTGAGTTTTAAAGAATTCACCGGCACTTCGTCCCAAGAATCGACTGTCCGCAATTGCGCTACCCAACCTGCTGCCTTTTGCGTTTCGGTCAAATTATTCTCAAAGGAATCATGACAATCTTTAGCTTGAGATTCATTACAAGTAGCAATACAGGCATGAATCATCCCAGACGGATCAATTTGCTCATTTACCCAAATAGTCATAAAATATTTCCTCAAAAACTGTAGCGAAAAAAGCTATTCGTTATTTTAGAACACTATTAAAGCCAAAAATTCTAGAGCAAAATTGGTAATAAGTAGTGAATTAATATTACCGATTAATCAATTCAGCTTCATCTGGTAGGCACATAGGATTTATCTCCTCTTTCGTAGCGACGGCGGTAGAGTAATTCTAACTGTCCACCATATTCTTGAATCCAGGCAATTTGGCGCTGGTAGAGTCCTCGGAAGGTATTGGCAAATAATAGTGTAAAAATTGCCACTACCAACCCTGATGCTGTGGATACTAAAGCTTCACTAATTCCAGATGTGACACCTGCTGTTTTAGTACCTCCCACATCTCCAATATTTAGAGAAGCAAAAGAGTTAATTAATCCTAAAACAGTGCCGAGAAGTCCCAACAGGGGCGCAAGACCAATAATTGTCTCAAAAATATTTTGGGAGCGCTTAAGTAAGGGGATTTCGGCTTGGGCTTCACTTTCTAATGCCAAACGAAAGTCTTCTGGTGTCGCCTCCTCCAGTTCTAAAGCTGCTAAAAAAATTCGAGCAATGGGTAAATCAGCATTTTTCTGCAACTTATCTAAAGCACTAACTACATTATCAAGGCGATAAAGCTGTAGCACCTCTCGCACTACCTTGTTTTGCCGATTTATTCTTACCCAAAAGATGATCCGTTCGATAATCAGCGCCACCCCTAACAAAGAGAACGCCAGCAGAGGCCACATAACCACGCCACCTGCTGTAAACAGATTACTAATTTCCATCTACTATTTTTTAACTCATTGACAACGCTAGGTTAACAGATCGTTGAGATGGAGAAGTTTAACGCTGCATTGTAGTTACACCAGCTTTTGGGCTGTCCTCAACTTTGCTGATCGCGATCGCTAGTTATTAAGAATTTCTTTTTAGCAGTAAATTTAACAAATGTTAAACAGTAAAGAGTTCAGATTATTCCTACACCCGAACAAAAAACACAGTGCTACATATTGTGCTGTTGGTTTACTAAGCTTTACGCAACTTTTCAGCTATTCTCAGTTTGGCCGATCGCGATCGCGGATTCTGACTAATTTCCTCTTCTTGTGCAATAATTGGTTTTTTTGTCAATACCTTTAATAAAGGTGAATTTCTTAAACCATGTTTTACCGGGCGGTCTTCCAGACTGTGAAAACTGATAATCGCAATTCTGCCACCAGGGACAAGGGCATTTGGTGCTTTATCCAAAAAGGTTTCTAGGGATTTTAACTCATCGTTGACGACAATTCGCAGAGCTTGAAAAACACGGGTAGCCGGGTGAATTCTCCCATAACGGTATTTTGGGGGAACTGAAGAAGCGATCGCATCAGCCAATTCTGTAGTCGTGTGCAATGGTCGTCGTTCGACAATGCGACGAGCAATGCGCCGCGATAATCTCTCCTCACCGTACTTAAAGAAAATATCTGCTAATTCTGCTTCATCCCAGTTATTAATCACATCAGCAGCAGTTAGCGATCGCCCTCGATCCATTCGCATATCTAAACTTGCAGCTTGGCGAAAGCTAAAACCTCGTTCTGCTTGATCTAAATGGTAAGAACTTACCCCTAAATCAGCTAAAATACCATCGAAAGTGTTAGGGGGAAACTCGTAGTCAGCAAAATTGCTATAAATAAATTGTATGCGAGCCTCCTTCGGAGGAGCTTCGCTAACGCTATATTCAGCTAAATTCTTTTGCGCGGCGGCTAAAGCATCCTTATCTTGGTCAACTGCTGTTACCCGTACATCCGCCGCAGCTTCTAAGATCAGGCGACTGTGACCACCACCGCCTACCGTCACATCTAAATAATGTCCGCCTGGCCGCACTGCCAAACCCTCAATTACCTCCCGACCCAAAACAGAAATATGGGAAAAAGCCAGTTCTTCTAAATCTAGCGGTGTTTGTGAATCTGATTTCATCTTTAATTTTATTTTTGATAAATATAGGACTTACGCGAAAGCTCTCTCAAACTCTTATTACTTTGTGTCCTTTTCGTCCTTCTCTAACGAGACGCTACGCGTGGCTTGCTTCGACCTAGGAGTATGCGATTCGTTTTTTCATAATTTTGCGTAAGTCCTGAATTCTAAATAGCTGTTGGCTGTATAAGTACCATTCTGCTTAGACACTAAGTTATACAACATTCCCAATCCCCAATCCCAATCCCCTTTAATACATGAAAAAAACCTGTGCCTCAATCCCTTGCATATCAAGCTTCCCTATAATAATTGAAGAGGTGCAACGAAATGAAACATCAATTACAACTCCTCGGCTGCTATCCTCTCTCCAACATAACCCTGTAGAGTCCTAATTATATAGATTGCCCCTACAAACCTCATTTTGGCAAACTAGATAAATCAGGTCTGGTTGGCATCTGGGCGATTCAATTCAAAATTTTCACGAACGGAGAACACGAAATCTATGACCAGACTAGAAACTCGCACTGAACCAATGGTGCTAAACATGGGGCCACACCACCCCTCAATGCACGGGGTTCTGCGGCTAATCATGACTCTGGATGGCGAGGATGTTGTTGACTGTGAACCGGTTATTGGCTATTTGCACCGGGGAATGGAAAAAATCGCTGAGAACCGTACTAATGTAATGTACGTCCCTTACGTCAGTCGCTGGGACTACGCTGCGGGAATGTTCAACGAAGCCGTCACTGTTAACGCCCCAGAAAAGCTTGCAGGTGTTGCTGTCCCCAAACGTGCTAGCTACATCCGCGTCATCATGCTGGAGTTGAACCGTATCGCTAACCACTTGCTGTGGTTTGGTCCCTTCCTCGCTGACGTAGGCGCACAAACTCCCTTCTTCTACCAATTCCGGGAACGGGAGATGATTTATGATTTGTGGGAAGCAGCTACAGGTTATCGGATGGTAAATAACAATTACTTCCGTGTTGGTGGTGTCGCAGCTGATTTACCTTACGGTTGGGTAGATAAGTGTTTAGAATTCTGCGACTATTTATTACCCAAAGTTGATGAGTACGAACGCTTAGTAACCGATAACCCTATCTTCCGGCGACGTGTTGAAGGTATTGGTACTATCACCCGTGAAGAAGCAATTAACTGGGGGCTTTCTGGCCCAATGTTACGTGCATCCGGCGTGCAATGGGATTTACGGAAAGTTGACCATTACGAATGCTACGACGATTTCGACTGGGATGTGCAGTGGGAAACCGCCGGTGATTGCTTTGCCCGTTACGTAGTGCGGATGCGGGAGATGCGCGAATCTGTGAAGATTATTCGCCAAGCAATTAAAGGACTTCCTGGCGGTCCTTACGAAAATCTGGAAGCCAAGCGTTTAGCCGCAGGTAAAAAATCCGAGTGGGACGCATTTGATTACCAATTCATTGGCAAAAAAGTTTCCCCCACTTTCAAGATGCCTAAGGGTGAAATCTACGCTCGTGTAGAAAGTGGCAAAGGTGAATTAGGAATTTACTTGGTAGGCGATGATAATGTTTTCCCCGCACGGTGGAAGATTCGCGCCGCAGATTTCAATAACCTCCAGATTGTTCCGCATTTACTGCGCGGAATGAAGGTTGCAGATATTGTGGTCATCCTCGGCAGTGTTGACGTAATTATGGGGTCTGTGGATAGGTAGAAAATATCTATCTAAATGTAAATGCTTTTTTAGAGCAGTTGTATTTCAGTGCAACTGCTCTTTTTTTTACACTTCAGTTAAACATTTCTCTTTTCTCTCCTTAGCGTTCTTGGCGTCCTTAGCGGTTCGTAAAAAAATTGACTAATCGAACGCACCAAGTCGCCTTCTCTGCAAGAGGCTTCCGCCAACGCGCAGCGTCTTGTTAGAGAAGAACGCTAAGAATTTGTAGAGTATCGCACCCTTCACTAATCAATACAGTTCGGTTAACGTGTTTATTCATCGAATATCCCCTCAACCCCCTTAAAAAGTGCGGCTTTTCATTCTTATTACCCCCTTAAAAAGGGGGTCGCCACAGGCGGGGGGATCTTATCCGAACCGTATTGCTTCACTAATCTAGCTATAAAAATTTTTTACTTACAGCACTTTGTAACTAAATGAGGTACAGAACCAAGGATTCACAAATCAAATTATTCTTCTTCCTCCTGCCTCAAAACCAGCGACTTTATATCTCATGCAAAAGAAAACTGCTGTATATAACAGATGTACGAAATATTTATAGACTTTTAAATAATGCCCCGCATTTTTGACGATATATATTTGCAACTGCTACGAATTTTACGATAAACCCTCAAAGTCATAAGAGAATTATATAGCAATCCGGAATCATTTGTGAGAAAATACTGAGACGGCATTAAAGTAATATTTTCAACAAGAGTTTGGGCGGTAGCGATGTGGATGCAATCATTAGAAGATTTTATCAAACAAAGCCTGGATA